>ERZ651768.26-NODE-26-length-114680-cov-6.055129_pt1 | contig 114680 bp, 89 predicted proteins | sample MGYA00514754_ERZ651768 | MGnify/ENA metagenome assembly ERZ651768
GTGACTCCGGATCGCGGGTGGCACAGGCTTCACACGACGAGCGAGCGTACCGCGTCCTAGACGAATTGATCAATACGCAGCCGGCGGTGAGCTACCTGAAGAAGGTGACGTTCCACGAAGTAGACTCGGGGGAGCATTGATGGCTCCGACGACCGAGCTGCTGCGCGGGGCGCTCCCACACCCCGACGTCCAGTCCCTCGAGGAAGTCAACCGCGCCATTCTGAAGCCCCTCAGCCGTCCCGGCCTAGGCTGGTGGGCGCTCTTGGCGGTGGCGGTCGCGGGGATCGGGGTTGCGGCGGTCGCGGAGTTCATTCAGATCACGCAGGGGATGGGCGTCACCGGGCTCACGAGTCCGGTGGGCTGGGGCGCCTACATCACCACCTTCGTCTTCTGGGTCGGGATCGCACACTCGGGGACGCTGATCTCTGCGATCCTCTTTCTGTTCCGCGCACCGTGGCGTCAGTCCATCTACCGTGCTGCAGAGGCCATGACGGTGTTCGCCGTCATGACCGCGGGGCTTTTCCCGCTCCTCCACATGGGGCGCATCTGGCATGGATATTGGCTGATACCGTATCCAAACAGCCGATTCCTGTGGCCCAACTTCCGCTCGCCACTGGTCTGGGACGTCTTCGCCGTGACCACGTACTTCACGGTTTCGGCGGTCTTCTTCTACCTGGGAACCATACCGGATCTGGCGGCAGCGCGGGACGCGGCCAAGGGCCTCCGGAAGAAGCTCTATAAGGTCATCTCTCTAGGTTGGCGCGGCACGGACCGCGAGTGGCACCACTTCGGGAAGGCGTACATTTTCCTGGCTGCGTTGGCGACGCCTCTGGTCCTCTCGGTCCACTCGGTGGTGTCCTGGGACTTCGCCGTGGCCATCGTGCCCGGCTGGCATGCCACGATTTTCGCTCCCTACTTCGTAGCCGGGGCAATTTTCTCCGGCATCGCGATGGTGATCACACTGACAGTGCCGCTCCGGAAGGTTTTTGGGCTCGAGGCGTACCTGACGAACAAGCACTACGACGCCATGGCGAAGTTGTGTTTGATGACGTCGCTGATCGTCTTCTACGCGTATCTCTCAGAGTTCTTCATGGCGTGGTACAGCGGTGAAGAGGTGGAGCGGGCCGCCTTCTGGGCACGGCTCTTCGGCCCCTACTGGTGGGCCACCTGGATCATGCTCGTCTGCAACGGCTTTGTTCCGGTCATGCTCTGGTTCAAGAGAGTGCGGTATTCGATCCCCGCGCTGTTCGCGATCTCGATTTTCGTCAACATCGGCATGTGGTTCGAGCGGTACGTGATCATCGTCACTTCACTCCACCACGAATACGAGCCCTTCGCGTGGGGGCTCTATCGGCCATCCATCATAGAGATGAGCATCGTGCTGGGGAGCTTCTGCTGGTTCGGGTTCTGGTTCCTGCTCTTCACGCGGCTGCTTCCTCCGGTAGCCATCGCCGAGCTCAAGGAAGTGTTGCCGACACCGACCCGACCCATAGCCGCCGTGGGCGCCGGTGGGCACGGGGGTGACCAGTGAGCCTCGCTCGTCGTAAACATCGTTTCGCTGCGGGTCATGACGCCCGTCAATGCGGGCGCCAACCCAGGTGGACGGGAATAGGCTGGGTCAGCGCGTTGTTGGTCATCACATCAGGGGCGTGTACGCCTCTGGACGACACGATGGCGTATTGGGCCGGACGCCACATGCGTATTTCAAGGTCGTTCGATCCGTACGAGAACACGATTGCCCCGCCCGAGAACAGCGTACCTTTCTCCGCCGGAAACATCACCGCTGGACCAGGCCGCCTGAACATTGGGCAGCCGGAGAGGGGTGTCATGCCGGCCCCGTTTGCGCAGGCGGATCTCCTTGGACCCGTGGTGCAGAATCTGCCCAACCCGGTCCCGTCCGATGCGGCGTCACTCGAACGCGGTGAGGTGCTCTTCGAACGGATCTGTGCGATCTGCCACGGGTCGGCGGGTGTGGGTGCTGAAGCCAACATGACCCAGTGGATTCCGCTGCTGGTAGGATTCAACCTTTCCGGTCCTACTGTGGCCGAATTCAGCGACGGCTACATCTACGGGATCATGCGCGTGGGCCGCGGCCTCATGCCTCCCTACGGGCACCAGATCAGCAACTTCGACCGCTGGCACATCGTGAATTATGTCCGCCAGTTGCAGCGTGATGCCGGTAATACGCCGGCGGGCGCGGGGGCAGAGTAGTCCGATGAGTCATATTCACGTCCCCTCCGAGATTCCCATTCGGTATCTCGCCCGTTCCAAGAAGTGGGACATGATATTCCTTGGGATGTTCGTGGTTGGCTTCGTAGGTTTCTTCTTCGCACGGTCTATCGATCCCGACCGGGCTTGGCAGTCGTACGTCTCGAACTGGCTGTTCTTCACGAACATCGCCATGGGAGCGGTACTGCTTACCGTGGTGACATGGATCACGAAGGCGAAGTGGAATTGGTCGGTCCGTCGCGTGAGTCTGGCGTTCGTGGCCTTCCTTCCGGTCTCGCTCGTGATGTTCGTGCCGATGCTCCTGCTCGGCGAGTCGTATTTTCCCTGGATCGCTGAGGTGGCCCAGGATCCAATTCTCGATCCGATCCTCGCGAAGAAATCGGCCTACCTCAACCCGACGTTCCTTCTGGCGAGGAACGTGATCGGAGTGCTTGTTCTTTTCGGGATGTCGCTCTACTTCGCGTACTTGGCGCTCAGGCCCGATATGGGCTTGACCGAGGGACACGCCGATGCCGACCAAGCGTTCGACACCGGCACGGGAGCGATAGTGAGTACCAACCGCGGCCGGGAGTTCTACCGGGAGCATCTCTCGCGGGGATGGCTTGGTCAGGAGATCGAGGAGGTCGTTTCCTACCGGCGCATGACACGTCTCGCCCCGGCATTCGTGATCGTATACGCAGTCGTGATGAGCATGCTCTCGTACGACTGGGTCATGTCGCTCGAGCCCCATTGGTTTTCCACGATGATGGGCCCCTGGTTCTTCATGGGCGCGTTCTGGAGCGGCATCGCGGCTACGGCGATTACGGTCACTTTCCTGAAGAGGGAGGGCGACGTGCTCGACAAGGCGATGGGCCGCCAGCAGCTCCACGACCTCGGCAAACTCACCTTCGCCTTTTCCGTGTTCTGGGCTTACCTGTTCTTCGCCCAGTATCTGGTCATCTGGTACGGAAAACTGCCTTGGGAGCAGATTTGGATCATCCACCGAGCTGAAGAGCCCTGGGGCAAGTGGTCTGCGCTTTTGATCGTGATGTGCTTCGTGGTTCCGTTCGCGGGCCTGATCGGCCGGAAACCGAAGATGACTCCGTGGATCTTTCGGTCGATCGCGATCGTGCTGCTCGCGGGACTGTGGCTGGAAAAACACCTTATGGTGGCGCCCTCGGTCCGAAGCGCCGACACCCCGACGTTGGGTGGGACGGAATTGGTCGTGGCGCTCATGTTCCTGGGGATCTTCCTGTACACCATCCGGTGGTTCCTTTCCACCTTTCCGCTCATCCAGGTGTGGCAGCCCATGGTGGACCCGGAGACCTTCGAGGTGGAGATGGCTGCTTCGGGGATGTCGTACGAGTGATCACGCACGAGTGATCTACTGACGTTTAGCGGCCTTGTTCTCGTACATGCGCCGATCAGCGGCCTGGATGAGTTCCTCGAAGCCCGCGGGAGGAGCCGGAGGGATCTAGTCCTATTTCCGCTAACCGCGTTTGACTACGCTACGAATGTCCAAGATACGCGTAAGTTATGGCGGTTTCCAAGAAAAAAAGTCCCGGAACCGTCATGTGTCGCGTTTGCTTCCTGATCCCTCTCGGTCAAAATAACGCTCCATCTCGAACCCCATAGCCCGCACCAAACGGGCCTCCCGGAGGTCTGGTTCGGCTCGCGAAAGGATGGTTCGCAGAAGGCGCATGACACTCTCGGGGTGCCGATCCCCTTTGAAGAAGTCGATTCGATGCAGCCCGCGGTCGAGGGCGGAGTACATCTCCTCGAGGTCTTTTTGGGCGGCAGGCCCCTGGTCCCGCTTGCCTCGCGGAAGAGGAGTGTCCTCAGACCCGGCAAGATAGATCTCGTAGCAAAGAACCAGGCAGGCCTGAGCCAGATTGAGACTCGGATATTCGGCGGCGGTCGGCACTACGGCGACCGACTGACAGAGGTCGAGCCCTTCGTTGGTGAGCCCCCGATCCTCTCTGCCGAACACCAGCGCGACGAGGCCGCTACCGGTACCCTCGACGATCTTGGGCGCGACTTCCCTGGGCCTGACATAATTACGCTGATCCGTACGGGGGCGAGCGCTGGTTCCGATACTGAGCACGACGTCGGCCAAGGCGTCCTGGAGGGTTTCGAATGTCTCCGCCGATTCGGTCAGCTCTTCGCTGCGGTGGGCGATACCGCCGATGCGGTGGGTGTCGAAGTCGTCGGGGCTCACCAGACGCAACTTGGACAGCCCCATGTTCATCATGACTCGGACGACGCCGGCTACGTTTACGACGTCCTTGGGCTTGTCCAACACGATGACGACGTTGTCGAGGGTCGTCGGCTCCATCAGTTCTTCTTCAACCGTCATCGAACGTGGTGAGGCGGGCGCGCACCGCTACCTGGCGCGGCTCCACTCGGGCGTTAAAGCGAACTTGATGGCCCTGAAGTGTCGGGTTCCTTGGGTTCCTCGAGTGTGCGATCGCTGGGGGGACCGTCTTGTTCGCGGATTTCCCCCTTGAAGTTCCGAATGGCCGCTCCCAGGCCCCGACCGATCACGGGTATTCTCGTCGCCCCGAAGAAGAACAACACGAGCGCAGCGATCAGGATCAGCTCCCAAGGTCCAAAACTCATCCTAGAAGCCCCCTGGCGATAGTCTGGAGTTGCATATTTGTCGTCCCCTCGTAGATCGTGCCGATCTTCGAATCGCGATAAAACTTCTCGACAGGGAATTCCTTCGTGAATCCGTACCCGCCGAACAGATCGATACACAAAGAAGTCACCTTCTGTGCCATCCGCGAGGAATGTAGCTTGGCCATCGCCGCCGGCACCAGGAAGTCCTCGCCGGTGTCCCTGAGCCGAGCTGCGTTGTAGACCAGAAGTCTGGAGGCCTCCAGCTCCGTCGCCGCTTCCGCCATCTGGAACTGTACCCCCTGAAAATCACCGATCGTGCGACCGAACTGCTCTCGTTCGTGTACATACCGTATGGTGTGGTCCAGGGCTCCCTGCGCGGTGCCAACCATCTGTGCACCGATTCCAATTCGGCCTTCGTTCAGTGTCTCGATGGCCACCTTGTATCCGATTCCGAGTTCGCCCAGCACCTTCCAGTTCGAAACCTTCACGCTGTCGAGAATCAACTCCGTCGTTGAAGACGCCCGTATTCCGAGCTTGTCCTCCTTCTTGCCTACGGAGAACCCGTCGTTGTCTCGATCCACGATGAAGGCCGCGATGCCCTTGTGTCCTGCTTCGGGATCTACCGTCGCGAAAACGATGTACGTGGAGGCCTCCTGTCCATTCGTGACCCAGAGCTTCTGCCCATCGAGCACCCAGTCGTCGCCGTCTCGAGTGGCTCGACAACTCAGCGCGAAGGCATCCGAGCCGCTTCCGGCCTCCGAGAGGGCAAAGGCACCTATCCACTCAGAAGCGAGCTTGGGAAAGTAGTGAGCCTGCAACTCGTCGGATCCCCACCTCGCGAGCGCGTTGTTGACCAGCGTGTTTTGAACATCGACCAGGGTAGCTACGGACGGATCAGTCCTCGACAATTCCTCCACGACCAGGATCGAGGTGAAGAAATTAGAGCCGGCCCCACCGAACTCCTCCGGAATTTCGATCCCCATCAGACCGAGCTCGAAAAGCTGGGGGAGAAGACCTACGTCCATCTCCTGTGCCTGATCCATATGAGACACGAGTGGAGCGATCTGCGAGGTCGCGAAATCCCTTACAGCCGTACGAAACATTTGCTCTTCGTCGGAGAGCGAGGTCAGCGCGGCAAGGATCGCGGAATCGGTCTTTGTGAACGTATCCATGTTCTCTATCTTTGGCGCCTGGATCGTCACGATAAGGTCGAAAACCAGGTTATAAAAACCTATCCGAATAAGTTGGGGGTGAAAACCCGAGCCACCTCATCCCCCGAGTGAGACAGCTGAACAGTCAGACACCCAACCCGGAGAAGTGATGTCCGAGTTCCCAGATGGACTGCGGTATACGGAGGAGCATGAATATCTTACGTCGACCGGTGAGAGCGGCGTTTATCGAGTTGGGATCACGGACTATGCGCAGGGAGAACTGGGGGACGTCGTATACATCGAGCTACCCACCGTCGGGGAGAGCTTCGAGGAAAGGGCGACCTTTGGGACGATCGAGGCTGTAAAGGCCGTGAGCGATCTGTACTGCCCGGTCGCGGGCGAGGTCGTTGCGGTGAACGAGTCGCTGGACGATGATCCGTCGTTCGTAAACAGTGATCCTTACGGCGCTGGGTGGATGATTCAGCTGCGGGTGGGAGACGAGGCTGCGGTCTCAGCTCTCATGGACGCGGCGGCCTATCAGGCGTTGGTCGGCGAGTAGCGGCCCGGATGTCGCCGGAGATAGATCCGGAGAACCGGTTCGCGAGCCGTCACATCGGGCCGCGCCCTCATGATGTCGAGCGGATGTTGGCGTCGATGGGTCTCGGCAGCCTGGAAGAACTCGTGGGTCAGACCATTCCTGAGTCCATCCGGCTGAAAACCGACCTGGACCTGCCGGAGGCGTCCACGGAGCACGAACTCCTCGGGCAGCTTCAAGAGATCGGCACCCTCAATCGGGTGTTTCGGTCGTATATCGGGATGGGGTACCACGATACGATCGTTCCTGGTGTCATCCTGAGGAACATCCTCGAAAATCCTGGCTGGTATACCCAGTACACACCCTACCAGGCAGAGATCTCCCAGGGACGTCTCGAGGCGCTCCTCAACTATCAGACCATGGTGATCGACCTCACCGGACTGGAAATCGCCAACGCCTCGCTTCTGGACGAGGGCACGGCTGCTGCCGAGGCGATGACCATGCTCTTCGGCGAAACGAAGGATGAGGCCCGTACCAAATTCTTCGTGTCGGAGCAGTGTCATCCGCAGACGATTGATGTCGTTCGGGGCCGGGCGGAGCCTTTGGGCATCGAACTCATAGTCGGCGCCCACGACAATCTTGATGTCGAATCGTTCGGGGATCAGCTTTTCGGAGGCTTGGTCCAGTACCCGGCAAGCGATGGTGGGCTTCACGACTACAGCGCGTTCTGCGCCGACTTCCACGAACAGGGCGCGGGGGTGGTCGTGGCGGCGGATCTGATGGCGCTGACCCTCCTCACGCCTCCTGGGGAGTTCGGCGCCGATGTGGCCGTTGGGAACACTCAGCGATTCGGCGTTCCCATGGGATATGGAGGCCCCCACGCCGCCTATCTTGCGGCGAAGGAGAGATTCAAGCGCAAGTTGCCCGGCCGGATCGTAGGTGTGTCGGTCGATGCGGACGGGAATTCAGCGCTCCGGATGGCGCTCCAGACTCGCGAGCAGCACATCCGACGGGAAAAGGCGACATCCAATATTTGCACAGCTCAGGTGCTCCTCGCGATCGTGGCGGGCATGTACGCCGTCTACCATGGGCCTGACGGTTTACGCGGCATCGCAAGGAGGATCCATCGGTTGGCCACGACGCTGGCGCATGGCATACGCGAGTTCGGCCATACCGTCGTCCACGATCACTTCTTCGATACGATCCAGGTGGTGCCTACGGAGATGTCGGCGGAGGATGTACTGCGGCGTGCAGCCGAACTGGAGATCAATCTTCGTGACTTCGGAGACGGCACGGTCGGCATCGCCCTCGATGAGACCACCCGGCCCGAGGACATCGACGATCTCTTTGCGGTGTTCAGCCACGGTGGCCCTCGGGGGGGCGGCGTAAAGCTAAGCGCGGAGAAGGTGTCCGGGTTAGCGTCGTCCGCCATCCCCGAGCAACTGATCCGCAGGGCCCCTATTCTCGAGCACCCCGTCTTCCACCGGTATCACTCCGAAACCGAGATGCTTCGGTATTTGCACCGCTTGGAGAGTCGGGATCTGTCGCTCAACACGAGCATGATTTCGCTGGGATCCTGTACCATGAAGCTCAACGCGACCACCGAGATGGTGCCCGTGACGTGGAGGGTCTTTGGAGGGCTCCACCCGTTTGTGCCGCCTGACCAAGCCGAAGGATATCGGCGGATCTTCTCGGACCTCGAGGCGTGGTTGTCTGAGATCAGTGGGCTCGAGGCGACATCCCTCCAGCCGAACTCGGGTGCCCAAGGAGAGTACGCCGGTTTGTTGGTGATCCGGGCGTTACTCGAGAGCCGGGGGGAGGCTCACCGCAATGTCTGCCTGATCCCGTCCTCCGCACACGGAACCAATCCGGCCAGCGCCGTGATGGCTGGCATGAAAGTAGTAGTCGTCCAATGCGACGAATCCGGCAACATCGACGTGGATGATCTCGTCGCGAAAGCCGAAGCGCACGCTTCGGAGCTTGCGGCCTTCATGGTCACGTATCCGTCGACCCACGGTGTGTTCGAGCCCCGAATCCGCGAGATCTGCGATATCGTGCACACCCACGGGGGGCGTGTCTACCTCGACGGCGCCAACCTGAATGCCCAGGTGGGTTTGTGCCGGCCGGGTGATTACGGTGCCGACGTCTGTCACATCAATCTCCACAAGACGTTCGCGATCCCGCATGGCGGCGGAGGGCCAGGCATGGGCCCGATCTGTGTCACGTCCGAGTTGGCGCCTTTCCTTCCGGGGCATCCAGAAGTGACAACAGGCGGCGAGGACGGTATCCGGGCCGTGTCGGCGGCTCCCTGGGGAAGCAGCAGCATTCTCCTGGTCTCCTGGGCGTACATCGCGCTTCTCGGAAGGGACGGGGTCCGAAGAGCTACGGAGACCGCGATCCTCAACGCCAACTACATGGCGAACAGGCTCGGTGAACGTTTCGACGTCCTCTATCAGGGCGAGAACGGCCGCGTGGCGCATGAGTTCATCTTGGACCTCCGTCCTCTGAGGAAATCGAGCGGGATCACAGACGAGGATGTCGCCAAGCGGTTGATGGACTACGGGTTCCACGCGCCGACCATGTCGTTCCCGGTGGTCGGAACCGTCATGGTCGAGCCTACAGAGAGCGAATCCAAGTACGAGTTGGACCGGTTCTGTGATGCGCTCTGTGCGATTCGAGATGAGATAGAGGAAGTCGTGTCGGGTGAGGCCGACCCCGAGGACAATGTGATCAAGAATGCTCCGCATACGGCTGCGATGCTCATGGCCGAGGCATGGGAACACGGCTACTCTCGCGAGCGGGCCGCCTATCCGGCCCCTTGGACGCGAGAGTACAAGTACTGGCCACCAGTTCGGCGGGTGAACAATGCCCATGGAGATCGCAACCTGGTGTGTACATGTCCGCCGGTGGAAGCCTATGCACAGGGAGCGGTCGCGAGCGACTGAGTCCGGGGGGGAAGTAAAGTGCTCGATACTGAGGCACTTAGGTGGAGAATTCTTGTCGACCCTCCTTCGTCTGGTTCGACGAACATGGCCGTGGACCACGCCCTTGCAGCCTGCTTGAGCCCGGGCGAGGCGGTGCTCCGCATCTACAGGTGGAGTGGCCCCACCGTCTCGTTTGGCCGCAATGAACCTGCTCACGGCCGCTACGGTCCGGCTTTGGGTCGCAGTGCCGGCATTGAGTTCGTACGTAGGCCGACCGGCGGACGGGCCGTGTTGCACGACCGCGAGCTCACATACGCGGCCGTCCTTCCGGGCCCTTCGCGGGGGGGTCTCAAGGCCGCGTACGGGCTGATCAACCGGGGGTTGGTAGAAGCCCTCTCTTCCTTGGGAGTTCCGGCCCAGATGGCCGCAGGCCAGGGGCCACCCGCTGGTCCGGATTCTGGGCCGTGTTTCGATGAGCCGGCCCCCGGCGAAGTCACGGTGGCGGGAAGAAAGCTCGTCGGAAGTGCGCAGGCTCGGCTCGAGGGGGCGTTGCTCCAGCATGGTTCGCTGCTGATCGGACCAGGCCAGGATCGGCTACTGGCTTTGGACACAACACTTGCGGGTGTCAGGACAGCCCGGTGCGGCGGGGAGCTTGAGAACGGGCGTGTCCAGGCTCCGATCTCCCTCGAGGAAGTTCTTGGACAAGCCCCTGCGTGGTCCGATCTTGTGGAGGCAGTCATCTCGGGTTTGAGTGGTGTGACGGGGGGTGACTGGCATCGGGGTGAACTCACGGAGCCCGAGCGGGCCAAGTACATGGCGCTCGCCGAGCGGTACACCTCAGCCGAGTGGACCTGGCGTCGTTAGACGTGGCTAAGCCTATGTGGTACGAATACCAGCGGCTCCTGGCCGAGGAGCAGCCGTTCACGTTCCTCTTTCAACCGGAGCGACTGGTCGGCGTGAACACGCGCATCCAGGACGTCGTCATGGACATACGGGGCGAATGGGTGAATGTGAAGGATTGACGGATTCCATCTGGGCACTAGTAGAGGAGACGAACATGAGAGTTCGGTTGACGAGATTGATTCTGGTGGCTGGGTTGGCGGTGACGATTGGAGCGTGTGGCGGCGACGGTGGCGCCTCCCGTGAGGCTGGGCCCTGGATGTTGGAAGCCTCATTGGCCGAGGCTGGGGCGGGTGTCCAGTTTTGTGAGGAAGTCACGGCTAATGTCTCGGCTTATATGTCCCAGTTCGAGGGACAGATGCCTCCTTCTGAGCGTCATGGCGGTGCGGTGGTCGTGGCTTCGATCGGCGACATCCCCGACGGGATGAACAATCACGTTTCTCAGGACTACACCGCGTCGCAGCACCAAAGCTTCGTCAACCTCATGACCTTGGTGAAGTACGACGAGGACCAGAATCCCGAGCCCTATCTTGCGGAATCGTGGGAGGTGTCGGACGACGCTAGCGAGATCACGTTTCACATCCGAGACGACGTTTACTGGCACGACGGCGAACTGACTGATGCCTACGATGTCGCGTATACGTTCAAGCGTGCCATCGATCCCGAGACGGCTTTTCCGAACGCGGCGTACTGGACCCACTACGAGCAGGGGCCGGATGGCGTCGAGGTGGTCGACTCGTTTACCGTCAAATTCCAGATGCGGCCCCATGCGGACTACATCGACCCCTGGCGGGCCACGACGATCATGCCCGAGCATCTGCTGGGGGACGTCCCCTCCGCGGAGTTGAGGCAACATCCCTATGGTACGGTCTGCCCGGTTGGAAACGGACCGTTCATATTCGTGGAGCACCGGGAAGCTGCGAGTTGGACGTTCCAGGCCAACCCTGCGTTTCCTGCTGACCTCGGCGGTCGCCCGTACCTCGATCGCTACGTCTACCGAGTCATCACCGAGCGAACGACACTTCTCACCGAGCTGTTAACGGGGGGTGTGGACGTATTTATCCGTCCGTTTCCGGATGAGGTGCAGGCCATCCTCGATTCGGATGTGGTGGACCTCTTACGGTATCCGTTCCGGGGCTACGTTCTCGTTGGTTGGAACGCGCGCCGCCCCCAGCTCGCGGATAAAAGGGTACGTCAAGCGCTAACCAGGGGTACGAACCGGCAGGAAATCGTGGACGCCCTGTTACAGGGCTACGGGACCGTAGCAAACGGGAGTGTGCCGCCGTTCCACTGGGCGTATGACCCGTCGATAGGCAGGGATGCCATGTCGTACGATCAGGATGCCGCCCGGGCTTTGCTTGCCGCAGCGGGTTGGGTGGATCGGGACGGAGACGGCGTGCGTGAAAACGCCGCAGGGGTTCGACTTGCCATCTCCATCAAGTACAACCACGGGAATGATATGCGGCAGGATATCGCAGAAATCATGCAGGCGCAGTTGAGCCAGATCGGCGTCGAGGTCACTCCCATGGTGGTCGAATGGGGTACCCTGCTCGACCAGATCGGCCAGACCCCTCGTGACTTCGATGGGGTGGTCATGGGCTGGATAGTCGAGTACAAGCTGGACGACACAGACCTCTTCCACAGCGATAATATTTCCGAAACCTACGCCTGGTCCGGTACACAGCGGCCCGATATCGACCGTTTCCTGGAGGAGTTGCCGTTGGTCGTCGATCGTGAAGAGGCCAAGCCGATTTGGAGCGAGTACCAGGAACTTCTGGTGGACGAGCAGCCGTATACGTTTTTCTTCTTCGACGACCGGCTGGACGGCATCAACAAGCGGCTACGCGGCGTGGAGATGGATGCCCGTGGGGAATGGCTGAACATCAAGGATTGGTGGATTCCTGCCGACCAGCGATGACGGACGACAACTCCGGCGACAACTCCATACACATCGGCGTAGCCGCGTTGTGAAAGGCGGGCGATGAGGACATTTATTGCGCGCCGGCTCCTCGGCGCCATTCCCCTCGTCCTTGGCATCGCGACGATCATCTTCTTTGTGGTGAACCTCGCCCCAGGGGACCCCGCCGACCGGTTCTCGAGTCCCACCATGTCGGCGGAGGCTAGGGAGCAGGTCCGTGTCAACATGGGCCTCGATCAGCCGATTCACATCCGCTACGTGCGGTGGCTCGGGGCGCTTGCTCAAGGGGACCTCGGCGTTTCGTTTTCGCGCAATCGGCCGGTTGTGGACATCATCCAAGAGTTGCTCCCCAACACGCTGCTCCTCTCGTTCACCGCCATCGGAGTTGCGTTCGTCATGGGGATCCTGCTGGGTATCCTACAGGCTGTTCGGCAGTACTCCCTGTTGGATTCGATCGCCTCGATTGTCGGTCTGTTCTTCTACTCCATGCCCTCCTTCTGGCTGGCGTTGATGATGGTGCTCGTCTTCAGCCTTTTTGCGAGTGTCTGGGGGTGGCCGATCAGTTTTCCGCCCTCGGACATCCAGGACATCGACTACGCATTCTTCAGTCCCATCGAGAAGGTCCAGGACCGGCTCATGCACCTGGCGCTTCCAGCAACGTCTTTGGCTCTGGTCCTGGCCGCCGGGATCGCCCGGTATACACGGACAAGCATGCTGGAGGAAATCCGCCAGGACTTTGTTCGTACGGCGCGCGCCAAGGGGCTCTCGGAGCCCGTCGTGATTTTTAAGCACACCCTCCGGAATGCTTTGATTCCGGTGATCACACTCGTGGGTCTATACCTTCCTTTCCTGTTCAGCGGGACGGTTTTCATAGAGTCGGTCTTTGCATGGCCGGGGATGGGTAAGCTGGTCGTAGACGCCATTCTTCAACGGGACTATCCGATAATCATGGGGGGTAGCTTGGTCTTTGCGATGATGGTTGTGGTGGGAAATCTGGTTGCGGATGTGCTCTACGCCGTTGTGGATCCGCGGATTCGATATGACTGACCGGCTCGGACCAGGACGACGCGGACTGGCTCTTTCCGCCGTGCTCCCAGGGTTGCCGCAGCTTGCGGTGGGACGGTGGGGCGTGGGCGGCTTGGGCTTGACGGTGTGGATCGCATTTCTGGCGGTGCTCTTGACTCGGTGGGCTCGGTTCGCCGCCGCCTGGGGCGGACCGCTTGATCACCAAATCGCGTCGCTGACCGTCGTGGCCGGCCTGCTCGGCACGTGGGGGTGGTCCATGTTCGACGTGTCGCGTCCGGTCGAACTGGACCGCAGCGGCGTAAGCCAGTGGAGGCTTGCGGTGCAGGCGTTCAAGAAGAACCGGATCGCCGTAATCGGCGCGATGGTGGTCGTGTGGGTCTACTTGATCGCCTTGGTGACACCGTTGATCGCTCCCTACGATCCGGCCATGCAGGGTCCGCTGCCGGGCCGCCTGGCTGCTCCCAGTAGTGAGTTTCTTCTCGGAACGGACCACGTGGCTCGAGACGTCTTCTCACGCTTGATGTATGGCGCACGGGTCTCCCTCTCGATCGGTTTCGTGGCCGTGGGGATCAGTGTGACCATCGGCACTCTGCTGGGGGCGGTGGCGGGCTACCTCGGTGGATGGATCGACACGGTTGTGATGCGCTTCGTCGACATGGTGATTTCCTTTCCTCGTCTCGTGCTTCTCATCGCCATCGTCGCGCTTTTCGATACACAATCGATCTTCTTGATCGTGGCGGTCCTGGGCTTCACCCAATGGCCCGGCACGGCACGGATCGTCCGTGGTGAAGTTCTCAGTCTGCGAGAACGGGAATTCGTCGAGGCGACCCGTGCGCTCGGGTTCAGTCGCAGGCGCATCATCCTCCGCCATGTGATCCCCAACGTGCTGGCTCCGGTGATCATCGCCGCCACGCTCGGCATCGGAAACGTCATCGTGTTGGAGGCTGGACTCTCATTCCTGGGTCTCGGTCTCGAGCCTCCCACGCCCTCATGGGGATCCATGGTAGCGGACGGCCGTGACCTGCTTCTCAATGCCTGGTGGATATCCACGTTTCCAGGTCTGGCGATCGTGCTAACGGTTGTGGCGTTCAATCTTGTTGGTGATGGGCTGAGAGACGCCCTCGACCCGCGCCTGAGGGCGTGACGTGAGACGTGACGTGCGCCGTGCTGTGGGGGAACGTCGCTGATGCCGCTCCTCGAGGTGACGGATCTCCGTACGTACTTCTCGACGGACGCAGGTGTGGCGCGGGCGGTCGACGGCGTATCCCTCCAGGTAGGAGCGGGGGAGACCTTGGGGATCGTTGGGGAGTCGGGGTGCGGCAAGACCGTGACGGCTCTTTCCGTTTTGCGGTTGATTCCCTCGCCGCCGGGCGAGATCGTGGCGGGCAGCTCCATCCGCTTCGAGGACGAGGAGCTACTGGAAATAGAGCCCGGTCGGCTCCGCGCGATTCGGGGTAACGAGATCTCGATGATCTTCCAGGAGCCGATGACTTCGCTGAATCCGGTCTTCACGGTCGGGCACCAGATCCAGGAGGTGCTCAGGCTGCACCGGGGCTTGAGCAAGGACGACGCCCGTGCCGCGGGGGTGGCCCTTCTCAGGGAGGTCGGGATCTCGGAGCCCGATCAGCGTTTTGACGCCTATCCGCACCAGTTGTCGGGTGGAATGCTCCAGCGGGTTATGATTGCCATCGCTCTTTCGTGTGAGCCCCGCCTTCTGATTGCCGACGAGCCAACCACGGCGCTGGACGTCACCATTCAGGCGCAGATTCTGGATCTGCTCGTAGAGTTGCAGCGCAAGCATGGGATGGCTCTCCTCTTCATTACACATGATCTCGGTGTGATCGCGGAGGTGTGCGATCGGGTGGTGGTTATGTACGGGGGCCAGGTCGTGGAGGCGGGGACGACGGAGGAGATCCTTACCCGCCCTGAGCATCCCTACACGCAGGGATTGCTGGCCTCTCTTCCAGGGATTGGGGACCGCGACGTCCGCTTGAACCCCATTCCGGGCACGGTGCCGAGTGCGGTGGATTGGCCGGAGGGATGTCGATTTCGGGACCGCTGTTCCTTTGCATGGGAGCGTTGCGTTGAGTCTGCACCGGATCTGTTGCCGGTGGAGGGGGGGTCGAGCCGGTCCGCCAGATGTTGGCTTCTCGATGAGGACGATTCCTCGGGCGCCGGTCAGCGAACCCACGTGACGTCCGGAGAGCCCACGTGACGTCTCCTGCCGACGAGCAGTCAACCGCGCAGGTGAACGGTGCGTTGGACGCCGGGGTGCTGCTCGACGTTCAGGATCTGAAGAAGTATTTCCCTGTCCATGGCGGCGTCCTGGGCCGGAGTGTGAATCAGGTTAGGGCGGTGGATAGCGTGAGTTTCTGGCTCCAACGAGGGGAAACGCTAGGACTCGTGGGGGAATCGGGTTGCGGAAAGTCCACGACGGGACGAGCCGTCCTCCGTCTCATAGAACCGAGCGGCGGGCGTGTGTTCTTTGATGGTCAGGATCTAGGGGGATTCGATCGTGCCCAATTCAGAGAGTTTCGGCGATCCGCTCAGATCGTTTTTCAGGACCCATACGGGTCGCTCAATCCGCGGATGACCGTCGGCAGCATGCTCGCGGAGATCCTCAAGGTACACGGGTTGGGCGAGACCGGTGGGCATCGGTCGGCCCGGGTCCGTGAGCTACTCGACATGGTGGGCTTGCACGCGGAGCATGCCGGCCGGTATCCGCACGAGTTCAGTGGCGGTCAGAGGCAGCGTATCGGCATCGCCCGTGCGTTGGCCGTAGAGCCTGAGTTCATCGTCTTAGATGAGCCGGTCTCAGCGCTCGACGTTTCCGTCCAGGCCCAGGTGATCAACCTTCTCCGGGATCTCCAAAAGGAACTCGACCTAACGTACCTCTTCATCGCCCACGACCTGGCTGTAGTCGAGTATATGAGTGACCGTGTGGCGGTCATGTATCTGGGCAAGATCGTCGAGATGGCTGCGGCCCAGGAGTTGTACAGGAACCCACTGCATCCGTACACCCGCGCACTGCTTTCGGCGGCCCCCCGACGCAATCTGAAGGCTGGCCCGAACCACCAGCGTATTCGACTTTCCGGAGATGTGCCGAGCCCGATCCAGCCGTCCTCAGGATGCCCGTTCTACGCCCGATGCCCCCACCCCGAGAAGGACGAGGCGTGCCGGAAGGCACCTCCCATCTTGGAGGCAAGGGCACCCGGTCACCTAGCCGCGTGTTGCAAGCATTCCATGGCGGCGAGCGGGGCTTGACAGGGTTGTCGGGCACAGGCAGGTTCGAAACTCCGAAAATCAAGATCTGCCGCCGTTAGGGGCGGCCCCGCAACAACCCCGGAATTTTGGCTGGAGGTTATTTTGGTCGGTGTGATGCAAGTCTACGGTGCTCTGCTGCAGATCCCGGGAGTGGATGTGGTGGAGCTGACTTTTTCCGAACAGATATCGACGAATTGGGACGGCATGGGTTTCATGCGCTGGCCGTTGGCTGCTTGCTTACTGGTCGGCATCATCACCATCATCTATAAGTTCATCGACCTCTCCATCAAGTCGTCCAAGACGAAGAAGATCCTAGCTGAGGTCGACACGCTGCTCGAGGACCACCGGATCGATGAGGCGCTCGAGGCGACCCGCAACTCAGATGCTCCAGCCGCGAAGATTCTCTACGCCGGCTTGGATCGGCATGAGGAAGGCACGGAGCGGGTGATGAAGGCCATCGAAAACCAGGGTCTCATCGAGTTGAGCAGGCTGGAGTCTCTCTTGGTCGTTCTGGCCACGCTCACGAACGTGGCCCCCCTGTTCGGCTTCCTCGGGACCGTGATCGGGATGATCATCGCGTTCCAATCCATCGAGGCGGCGGGCGAGGTTGAGGCCACGCTGGTTGCTGGTGGGATCAAGGTGGCGTTGCTCACCACCGCGGCGGGACTCACCATCGCGATTCCGGTGAGTGTTTCGCACAACTTCTTCGTTGCGCGTATCGATAGCTTGGTCATCGACATGGAGGAGTCGGCACAGAAAATGATCGACATGCTCCATACCATGGAGTCGGACCGCGCTGGCGGGTAAGAACATCCGTAGCTGTAAGAAAAAGGGGCCGCCCGAGAGGGCGGCCCCTTTTTCTTGAAAGGCGTTAGGTCAGTGATATTGTTGGGCGACGGCAGTATTATTAAGGGTCAGCCTTCTTCGGGACATCTGTTTTTGGAATCGGGCATGGTTACCGGATTTCCTTCCGCGCCGGATAGTACTGTTCAGTGAAACTCCTCGGGTCGATCTCGGTTCTTTTGATGATGTGGGCGGGCGTCCCCCCTTCCTCCCAAAACAGCCAGTATGCCGCGATCCGATCGTCGGCCGCATTCCCCGGTTGGGCAGATGCCGCCGATCCCACGGTCGACTCAGCGCGGGCCGAGTTCGAAGCGGGAAGGTTTTGGCACTCCAGTGAGATGTTGAGAGAACACGCAGCTGGGGGGGCCGTCCTGACGCCCTCGGAGGTACTCCTGCTCGCTCGCGCCGATGCTGGCTGGAAAAACTGGGCCGCTGTGCTTGCGGGATTGGAAGGGGCCGACTGGCTCGATGGGATCGAAGGTGGTGAGGGCAGGCTACTGCTGGCCCGCGCGCTCCAGGCCGCTGAGCGATGGGATCGAGCGGCTGAGCAATACGCACGTTTCCGGTCCATCGGAGCGCTGGCGTCGGAGATTCCATGGGCGGCTTCCCGGGAGGCGCAGGTCGCGGCGCGCGCCGGCCTTTGGGAGCCGATGCTCACCGCTTTGGACGCGGCAGGCCGGGGTTCGCCAGAGCTGTCGAGATGGACGGTGTTGCAGCTGGCCCTCAATTCGCTGGAAGAGGGAGACGCGGAACAGGTGCTACGGCTTCTTCCACTGATATCGGGAGACTCGGCCATCGCCGAGTTTGCGTGGGATCTCGAAGCTCGGGCCTGGCTGGTAGCCGGAGACACCGCCCGCGCTCTGGATAGTTATGACGAGCTCGCTGGGGGGGATCTAGGGGCCGAGCAACGTGGTGAGACGATGGAGGCCATCGGAGCTATCGCGGCTGCTGGTGAAGATATGGCGGCGGCCCACGCGGCGTATGAGGCGTCCTTGGAGGCGTACCCACGGGGAGCCAGCGGGACCAGGGCGGCGTGGGGGCTTCTCCAGGCCGGTACGGTGGACGCGGAGCAGGCTCTCCGCTCGGCTAGGATCCTGGATCAGGCCAGGGAGAATCACCAGGCGCTCGAGGCCTACGAGCGGCATCTGGCCGCGTTACCGGAGACCGTCGAGCCCGAGCCCGCAGTTCAGTTGGCTCGTACGCGGCTGCTTTCCGCGGTCGGCAGGCACGAGGCGGCGGTGGTGGAGTTCAGACTGCTGGTCGAGACGGACGATCCGGTTTTCGAGCTCCGCGTTCTCGACGAGTGGCTCGCGGCTCGGAGCCGGCAAGGCCGACGGGATGCGGTGCGAACGATCGAAGGATGGATCATCGAACGGTTCCCGGAGAGCCGCCAGGCGGTTGATATCGTCGTCTCACGGGCCAACTCTTCCTGGGGGCGGGGCGCGTACGTGGAGGCAGCCGCTGGGTTCGAGAGGGCGATTGCGATGGAGCCGTCGCACGCGTCGGCGGGTCTGGCCCGAATGCGACTCGGTCAAATCCGCCTGCAACAGAACGATGAAGAAGCGGCGGCCGGGGTGTTCGGGAGCTACCTCGAGGAATTTCCGAACGGGCGACGTTGGGCCGAAGCAACCTACTGGGCGGCTCGGAGTCTACAGGCCCTGGGCCGCGACGAGGACGCCCTCGAGTATCTGATGGAGATACAGGACCGAGACGACCTGTCGTACTACGGTGTGCTGGCGTTCGAACTGCTCGAGGAGCCCTTTCTCCCAGAGATGCCGGCGGGGCCAGTCTCGATGCCACGAATCTGGCTCCAGGGTGAATTGAGGACACTCGACCTGCTCGTGGCGGCGGGTCTCGACACGGGAGTGAACGCCCACATCGATGGGCTTGTTGAGCGAACGGACGGATCGGTGTTGGAAACGCTGGATTTGGCCGATGCCTTGATTGAGCGGGGTTTCTCCATTCAAGGGATCCGCCTTGGGCAAGATCTGTTACGCCGAGGGACCCCCCGGACCAAGCGCCTCCTTCGTGTGGTGTATCCGTTTCCCTATCGGGAGCTTGTCACGCGGGAGGCTCGTGAGCGCGACATCGATCCGATTCTGCTGGCTGCTTTGATTCGACAGGAATCGGCGTTCACGCCGGCCATCCATTCACCGGCAGGAGCCATCGGGCTCATGCAGGTAATGCCGGCGACAGGGCGGGAAGTTGCTCGAAGTCAGGGACTTCGGGGGTTCACGCCTGCCAGCCTCGAGACGGCTGAAATCAACCTCCACTTGGGAACCAGGTTCTGGCTGGACATGGAGCAGCGGTACGCCGACGGGGAATTGCCACTTGTGCTGTCCGCATACAATGCCGGTCCCACCCGAGCACGCCGTTGGAGAGAGTTCCCTGAGTTCGAGGATCTGCTTCGGTTTACAGAACGTATTCCTTTCGACGAGACCCGGGGATACGTCAAGAACATCACGCGCAACGTCGGGCTCTACCAGTTTCTCTACGGGGATGATTAGCCTTTGAGGGCTTTCTTGACGGGTTCTCGACGAATTTCTTGACGGCCACCCGGTCGGCCCCATAATCTATGGGCGTGTTAGCAGGCCCGGTCACGGCCCTCGGTTGCACGCGACGCCTGCCGTAGGCGTGACGGACTATTGTTCCATGCCGCAGAAGGAGTAGGCCGCATGTCCAAGGGGACTGTCAAATGGTTCAACGATTCTAGAGGGTATGGGTTCATCGCTCGGCCGGAAGGTGATGACCTGTTCGTCCACTTTTCGGCCATCATCGCGGAGGGCTTTCGCACCCTGACGGAGGGTGAGGAAGTGGAGTTCGAGCTGGCCGAGACCGAAAATGGATACCGGGCCGCAAATGTAGTCAGGGCCTGACGCCCCCAAGGCCGATGAAGACGCTCCGGGGATGAGAACATCCGCGGGGCGTTTTTTTGTGCTCATTCAACAGCTTTCCAACCGATAACAGCCTTCTAACAACAGCCTTTCGACCGATGGACGTCCCACCGAAGAGCGCTCCCCGCCTCTTTCTCATTGATGCCTACGCGCTGATCTACCGGGCGTTCTTCGCCTTTATCAACCGCCCCCTCACCAACTCCAAGGGCGAGAACACCTCCGCCCCTTTCGGGTTCGCGAACTTCCTCGTTGAGATCCGTGACAAGTATCAGCCCGACTATCTAGCGGTAGTGTTCGACGCCGGAAACAGTCATCGGGAGAAAGTCTATCCAGCGTACAAGGCGACCCGGGAGAAGATGCCCGATGAACTCAGAGCCAGTTTGCCACGCGTGCGCGAGCTCGTGGCGGGGTTCAATGACGCCCTCGTAGAATTGGACGGCTACGAGGCGGATGACGTCATCGGCACTCTCGCGATCAAGGCGCGAGACGCTGGGCTCGAGGCCGTCATCGTGTCCGGTGACAAGGATCTCTATCAGCTCGTAGGACCCGGCATCCACCTCTTGAACCCTGGGCGCGGTGGACGCACTGGAGTGGCGCCCGAATGGGTGGACGAAGGGAACGCCCACGAGAAATTCGGTATTCCGGCGACCAAGGTGGTCGACTACTTGGCCCTGATCGGTGACTCCTCCGACAACATTCCCGGAGCCCGGGGCGTAGGGCCGAAGACGGCGCTCAAGCTCCTCGATGAGTACGGGAGCCTCGATGAGATTCTCGAGCACGCGAGCGACATTTCCGCAAAGCGTGTACGGGAGTCGCTCACGGAAAATGCAGATGAGGTCCGCCTCTCCAAGCAACTCGTAACGATCATGACGGATCTAGAGGTCGAGTTGGACCTCGAGGCACTGAAAGTGCGGGAGCCCGATCGTCCGAGTCTTCACAGGTTTTTTTCCGAGATGGAGTTCCGTGGCCTCATAGAGCGCTTTGCGCCGGGCCGGGCTTCGGCACCTCAGGTGCCAGAGGCGCCCCCCGAGTCCGCGGCACCGTCGGCGCCGGTGGGCGGGCCTCCTCCCGTCGATTGCCATCTGGTCGTCGATCCGGACGATGTTGGGGCGTTGGTCGGTCGGGCACGTGAGCGGGGTCGGGTGGCCCTGAGGGTGCACAACACTTTCCCCGATCCACATCGGGCCAGTTTGGTCGGCCTCGCGCTGGCGGTGGACGTGGGGGAGTCCTTCTATCTCTCTTTCGGTCATGTCCCCCAAGGTGAGCCGACACTGGCCTTCGAGTCACCCGGGATCAGCAATCTTCCTGAAGTTCGCACCGCTGCTCTCGCCGATCTGGTGGATCTCCTGCAAGATCCGGGCGTCGAGAAGGTCGGGGCTGATTTGAAGATCTCGGCACTTGGGCTGGCTCGTGAGGGCGTGTGCCTGAGGGGGATGGCCTCCGATGTGACCATCGCGTCCTACGTTCTCGACCCCGGGCGGCGGAAGCACGATCTGGAGGCGCTCTGCCAGGACTTTCTCGGTTTTTCCTTGACCCCCCACAACGACATGATCGGGACCGGCCAGAAGCGAATCAGCTTTTCGGAGGTCGACCAGGAAAAGGCGCGGGACTATGCGGGTCAGGGCGTCGATGCCGCACTCCGGCTGACCGAGCGCTTCACCACCGAGCTCGCAGCCCAGGGGCTCGAGGGACTCTTCACGGAGGTGGAGATGCCCCTCGTGCCGGTTCTGATGGCGATGGAGCAGGAAGGCATACGCATCGATCCAGCGTTCTTCCAGGCGATGAGCGAACGGCTGGAGCGCGATCTGACGCTCATCCGGGACGAGATCTACAAGGTTGCCGGTGCGGAATTCAATCTGAACTCTACACCTCAACTGCGTGAGGTCCTCTTCGAGCAGCAGGGACTTCCCGTGATCAAGCGGACTAAGACGGGCCCTTCCACGGACTCGTCGGTATTGGAGGAGCTCGCAGCGCAGGGGCACGAGATCCCGCGGCTCATGATGGAATATCGGGAGCTGGAGAAGTTGCGGTCGACCTATGTGGACGCTCTGCCCCAGCTCGTGCTTCCGCGAACGGGTAGGATCCACACCCGCCTCAATCAAACGGTGGCGGCCACCGGGCGGCTTTCGTCGAGCGATCCAAATCTCCAGAACATCCCGATACGTACCGAGTTGGGTCGGGAGATTCGTAAGGGATTCGTTCCCGCCGACGGTTACCTCTTCTACGGGGCGGACTATTCCCAGGTCGAGTTGCGCATCCTGGCGCACTTCTCCGGGGATGAGCCTTTGGTGCGGGCGTTCAACGAGGGGATCGACGTCCACAAGCAGACGGCAGCAATCGTCTTCGACATTCCCCTCGACGACGTGACGTCCGAGCAGCGGGGCCAGGCGAAGACCATCAACTTCGCCACGTTGTACGGACAAGGCGCGTTTTCCCTCGCCCGACAGCTCGGGGTCGGACGGGAAGAAGCCACCGCGTTTATCGATCAGTACTTCGAGCGCTTCAGTGGTGTGAGGGCCTATCTGGACGGGCAAGTGGCTCTCGCTCGCGAGAAGGGGTTCGTGGAGACCCTCATGGGGCGGCGGCGTCAGATCCCGGAGCTGGAGGCGAAGAACTGGAACGTCCGCCAGTTCGGCGAACGAGTGGCCCAGAACACGCCCATCCAGGGCACGGCGGCTGATATGATCAAGAAGGCTATGCTCGACGTGGCCAGTGCCTTGGCGGAGGCCGATACCGGGGCCCGCCTGCTCCTACAGGTGCACGACGAACTGCTCTTCGAGGTTCCGAGTGGCCAAGAGGACGATCTCGGCGAGTTGGTGGTGTCACGGATGGAGAGCGCGATAGAGCTCAGCGTTCCGTTGGTGGCCGAGGGAGGTGTGGGAAAGAACTGGTTCGAGACGAAACACTAGCCACTGCGCCGACGAGAGTCCCATTCGGCCATCCCCCGGCCCCACCCCGCAATACACCTTCCATCGTCCCACCCAAGAGAGGTCGCCAGCCGACCGAGCCGGCCCACGGGTGGGCCCAGAAATTTACGCGGGAGGATGAGATGAGCCGCACCATCAACAAGGTCATTCTCGTAGGTAACGTCGGACGCGATCCCGACGTTTACGAGACGAAGAAGGGAACCAAGGCCGTACACCTGAGCCTGGCGACCAATCGTCTGCCGTTCGGAGACGAAGCTGAGCAGCGGACCGACTGGCATCGACTCACCCTTTGGGCCGGTCTAGCCCAGTTCACGGAGGAAAATGTGAAAAAGGGGGACCGGATATACGTTGAAGGTCGACTGGAGTACGATGCGCACGAACGGGAGGGCATAAGGATTCCCACCGCGGATGTCAGCGTGCGCGAGTTAGTGCTGCTCACTGCACGGGAGGCGGAAGTCCAAGTAGCCACCTGGGTTTCCTACTGGCTTCTTGGGGCGGGGCCTACAACCATTCCCAGAAGCGGCGCTGGACGGAAAAGACGAACTCCCAGTCCCCTCCGTCGTTCAGGCCCCGCCCTCCGTCGAAGCGCAAGAGATCCCAGCCCAGCTGCAGCCCCAATCCGGCTGAGCTCTTCACTCCATCCGTGTCTTGGCCAGGCCAGCCGGCGCCGCCGGAAAGAGTTGAGGGGTTGAAACCCGTCGCTCCCGCCACACCAAATACGTGGACCTTGAGCCAAGGAGCGAGTACAGTCTGGCTGGCCTCGACCCGAAGCAGGGCCATTCGGTTGCCGATGAACGAACGGAAGGCATAACCGGGCAGGGTATGCCGGCCGCCCAAGAGGAAAAGCGTCTGCACGGGAGCTTGATCGGTCGAGAGGCCGACGCGAAGCCCCACCTCGATGGTGGTGCCCCGCTCACGGAATTCCCGCGCGAGGGTGGTGGCCCACCAGAGCGAGGCGTACGGCTGATCCGCCAGTTTCCCGATCCGGCCGGTCGCCGAGCTTTCGAACCCTCGGGCGGCGGTCCGTGCGGCGTAAGTCACCTCTATCGCCCGGTCGTCGCCCTCGTCGATGGCTAGCACAGGGCGGCCGGCCCCGGGCTCGGTCGGCGGACTCCCGTCGAGTCCATCGTTCACGACGTTCGTCCCGGAACGGTTCCGTTCCCATACGGCGCCCACCTCGAGTGACCTTGGAGTTCCCACGCCCCACCCATAATGGACGCCCGCTCCCGACGTGAAATAAGGGTCCGTGAAGTCGCGTGATGTGAGCAGTCCCGTCAGCGTGCTGACGGCGCTGCTCGCTCCAGGGAGTCTGCCTGATGCGTTCTGAAGCTCGTTCCACCAAGCCCCCACCCTGAGCCCATCCAGCGTGGGACTCGATCGGAGGTCGACGGCGAGCTGACCGTTCTTCCACCCGAATGCGTAGCCGGCCCGTGACAGAAGTCTCCAAGTCGGGCCCAGCCGGAAGGACGCGCCCCCTCCGACGAAGGAGCCCTCGGCACGGTTGTACCGGTACACGGATGAAACGGAGGGCACGTGGAGACGGGACGGGGTCAACCCGCTCAAATACTGCTGTCCCAAGACGGCCATCGCCTGGTCACGGATCGCTTCGATCTGTGGTGAGGGGTCCAAGCCGTCGGCCGCGAGTTGATCGTACAATCCGGACTCGAATGGAAAACCCCCGAGTTCGTCTTCGGGGACCGAAGTGACCGCCCTCCCGAGGAAGAAGTCCTCCGGCAGTGCTGGGTTGAACCGGTAATTACGGATCTGGAACCGGCCTCGGATGATGCTGCCCCCGAGGAACTCGATGATCGGGAGCTCCCGCCTCAACTCGATCTCCTGCTGATAGGGGAGCCAATACTTTCCGTTCCACAAGGAGTTGTCCATCGAAATACGGATGAAGTCCAGGCTCCTATCGACGTAGGCGGCGGGGGTAAAGGTGAAGCTCAGACGCACAATGGCGCCCGTCCCCCGCTGCACAAAGAGGCTCCCGATAACACCAGGAGTCGAAGGGTCCTTCGGTCTAACCTCCAGTTCATAGACGCGGAGGTCCGGAGTGGGGGCTGGAAGCGTCACTGTCAAAGAGTCCGCGAGGTGATAGTCGTAGATCGAGTCGGCCCCCGGTGCGGCCGGATGAACCACAGCCTCGACTTCATCACCATTTCCGAGGCGAATCAGATCGCCGAAATCATCTAGCACCACGGTCAGATGGTCGAGGTGGTAGCTGATGTTGGTGGGGAGCTCTTTTACATCGCGGCGGCCGATCACGTGCTGCTTGGTCTGGCGCGGTGCCTGCCAAGAGACCTCCAGTGCCATCTGGTCGATCTTTATCAGCGTGCGTTCGGCGCTATCGGTAGGATCGAAGAAGAAGTACACATAGCCGTGTGCGTCGGCCTGGTAGGCCTGAAAGGCAGAGTCGACTGCGGTAACCTGGCGGAGGTCCCGGGCTTGCCTTACGAGTGCGAGCGCCCTCTCACTGTTCCACGCGGACTGGGCCTCCTGGATCTGTCCGCACAAGGCGCAGGGCCAAAGAAGAACCGTGATCGACTTCGAGATCGTCGCCGCTGGTCGAATCAGAATATTCGGGAGCGCCACGAGGTTGGTACGTCGAGGACCTGGAACCGGTTCCGATCCGGTGTGTTCGTGCTAGTTGCTCCAGAATCCGGACAGAGAAGAGCCCTGCGGACTTTCACGCAGCTTCTCGAAGGCGCGATTCCGAATCTGCCGGATCCGCTCCCGTGTGACGCCGAGCAGTGATCCGATCTCCTCTAGCGTACGCTCTTCACCGTCGTCCAAGCCGTAATAGAGGTAGAGGATCTTCCTCTCCCGCTCGGTGAGGTAGCTGTCGAACATCGTATCGAGGAATTCCCTGCGAGCGATTGACTCAACGTCCTCTTCGATGTCAGTGGCCTCGATCCCGGCGAAGCGCTCACCGAAGCTCGCGCTGTTTCCGTCACTCCTGTCGATGGGAGCATCGAGACTCAATTCGCTGGCGGCTACCCTTCGAAGAGCACGGATCGTTTCGATCGGCTCCTCCATCTCACGAGAGATTTCCTGGATGGTGGGGGAGCGGCCGAGTTGTTGCGTGAGGGCGGTGTCGATCCGGGCGAGCTTGGCGAGGTTGGAATTCTGATTGAGGGGAATTCGAACCGACCGGGTTTGCTCAGCCAGGGCCTGGAGAACGGTTTGGCGGATCCACCAGACCGCGTACGAAATGAATTTGACACCCTTGTCCGGATCGAATTTCTTGACCGCTTTCAGGAGCCCTTCGTTGCCGATGCACACGAGTTCGGCGAGCCCCAAACCACGGCCCTGATATTTTTTCACATAAGAAATAACGAATCGGAGATTGGCGGTTACGAGTCTCTCGGCGGCCTCTTTGTCGCCAGCACGAGCTCGCCGGGCGAGCGCTCGCTCCTCGGCCGGATCCTGAATAAGGGGATATTTTTCGACGTCTTGTAGATACTGGTCGAAAGAATCGAGGCCTCGGGAAGTGGAGAACATTCGTACTGGGCGCCTCGTCTTGAAGGTGATGACGTGTCCCTAACAGCAACCAATCCGTGCAACTAGCAACCCACCTCGTTACCGCTTCGGCGACCACGCTGCCCACTTACGAGGCAAGGAACACATGTTCACGTTACGAAGCGAAGGGGGAATAACCTAAAACTTTTGTTTCCGACGTCAAAGGGGGGGGGTGCCTACTACGCCCCTACCAACGCCCCCTACCGCGCCACCGACGGATCGGGGATGATACCGCCGCCGCCGCCCGCCCGGCGGCTCCTGCGCAACTGCCTGTCCTCGACCCCACGCCTCAGCCCGAGCAACTCGGCGGAGATGCGGAACGTGGGTGCGCTGAAGGGGTCGGGGCCGTTGAGTGGGAACGCCACATCAATCCGGGTTACGCCTCGAGTTCCACCCGGAAACCCGATCCTCAGCCCGGCGCCACCCGTGGCCAGAGAGCCGGAGTCTGCTCCGAAGGGAACTCCCGCGTCCCAAATCGATCCCACGTCGACGAAGGCGGTCATTCCCAGATCGATGAAACCGTTGCGCGGCGACGCGAAATAGATCCGATCTTCCAGGCTGGCGATCAGGCGTCTCCCGCCCGGATGGTCGTCCAGAGCGTAGCCCCTCAGGCCGGATACTCCCCCCAGCGTCAGCTGAAACGGACCGGTTACGGACCAGCCCCCGGCACCGGAGATGCGGGCGAAGAGGGTGTGCCGCGAGTTCTGTGATGGGCGCCAGTAGGAATAGATATCGAACTCAGCCAGTACGTCCTTCCACCCGTCCTCGACTTCGCTAAAGATCTTCCGGCCCTCGACGCTGATGGCCGACGCGAGCACCCAGTTTCCGGGTGCCAGTCCAGCAAACAGACGGACCCGCCCAAAGAAATCGGAGTCTTCATGCACGGCGCTCGATCCGAAAAGCGGGATGCTCCGCCCGAGAACCAGCGCTGCCTCCGCGCCGACGGCGACGTCCTGTGCGCCTCTGAGGGCGTCCAGGCGCTCGCGTCGCCGAAAGGAAAGGTGCCTCTGGGCGAGGATGAGGTTGACGCGGGTCGTCGAGTAATCACGGAGCTGCGGGGCCAATATTCCCGTAATTAGGGGCGGCGCCGGCTCCGCGTTTCCGAAATCCTCATCCCGGATGACATTCGCCCCGTTCGGGAACCTGCGGTAATCCCACTCTTCTCTGGAGAGTCCGCCCCCGAAGATTGTGAGGCGCCCCGGCCGGCCGATCCTTCCGGCCGCCGTGATCTGGCTCGACTGTTGCCTGTAGGGCTGCACGACGTTGCTGTACGTTTCTCCCGCCGGGAGGCTATAGCTGAACTGGTCCTCCAACTGGACGAACGACTGCACAGCCGCCTTGCGGCCGACCTCCCCTACGAATGGGTAGAAGAAGCCCTGTTGGAAGGCGGGGCCGACGCGCGTTCGGCTGGCCTGAAGCCGGGCGTCCCAACGTGTACCGAGGAGGTGGGGGGTCTCGAATCTTCCTCCGACGTTGAGGAACTCCCGATTTTGGCGGTAGAATCCGCCGAGCACGATGCCTCTTCCAAACAGGTTCCTCTCGGTGATGTCCAGCCCGGCAAACTCGAACCCCTCTTGTAGCCGGAAACGCGGCTCGAACTGGAGGGTCCAGCTGTTCCAGGTTTCGACGACGACATCTACGGATCCGTCCGGCTGGGGTGCACCCGTGACCTCCGCTCGGTCGATGAAACCCAGTTGTTGTAGGAGTCGCACGGATTCTTCTACCAGAAACTCGTCGTAGCAGTCGCCGACTCGCAGGAGGAGCTCGGCCCTGAGAAAATCCTCGTTGGTGTCGGCGTGGACCCAATTGGCCATCCCATAGAACCACGAAAGAGCGCCCACGTCCGTGGAGTCGTTAGTCTCGAAGTAGGAATGGGCGGTGACCAGGACCGCTGAGACCTCCCCCTGGGGGCATGCCTGGCCGGCTAGCGCCGTTACGGAAGTGGTACCGAGGAGGGCGAGTAGCGTTAACGTATGTAAGGGATGAGCGGCCATCTACTCTCAGGTCGGGCGATCGACGCACTGCTTTCCTAAGCTAACCCTCTCTCCGAAGGCGGGTACCTGAAGACATATGGCCACGAAAGGCGAGGGTAGAGTGGAAGTCGCTGGATTGCACATGCACGGGCTCGAACCCAGCAAGGCCGTGCACTGGAATCTCTCGCCCGTTCAGCTTTATGAGCGAGCGCTGGAGCGGGGCGAAGGTCGGTTGGCCCACATGGGTGCCTTCGCCACGGTCACCCGTCCTCATACGGGGCGGTCCCCCGGCGACAAGTTCATCGTGAAGGAGTCGCTGACGGGAGACTCGGTGGACTGGGGCCCCGCCAACGCTTCCCTTAGTGAGGAACACTTCTATGCGCTCCGGGAGGAGGTCATCGCGTTTCTGGACGGGCAGGAACTGTTCGTCAGAGACGCGAGGGCTGGTGCCGATCCCAATCACGCCCTGAACGTTCGGATCGTGAACCACAACGCGTGGCACAACCTGTTCGCCTACAACATGTTCCTCCGGCCAACACCCGAAGAGTTGGCAGTGTTCCAGCCCGAGTTCACGGTGCTCCACGCGCCGGGGTACCAAGCCGATCCGGCCAAGCACGGGACCGCCACGGGGACCTTCATCGTGGTCAACTACAAGGAGCGCCAGGTCCTGATCGGTGGGTCCAACTATGCCGGAGAGATCAAGAAGTCGATCTTCTCGGTGCTGAACTACATGCTCTCCGACCAGGGTGTGCTACCGATGCACTGCTCGGCCAATATTGGGCCGGACGGGGACACGGCGCTCTTTTTTGGCCTCTCCGGTACGGGAAAGACCACGTTGTCGGCCGATCCGGAACGAAGGCTCATCGGAGACGACGAGCACGGGTGGGGCAGTGGGGGCGTGTTCAACTTCGAGGGCGGATGTTACGCGAAAGCGATCAAGCTTTCCCTCGAAAGCGAGCCGGAGATCTATCGCGCGACACAGATGTTCGGGACCATCCTGGAAAACGTGGTTCTGTACGAAGGGACCTCGGAGATCGATTTCGACGACGCGACGATCACCCAGAACACTCGGGCTTCGTATCCCCTGCACTACATCCCGAACGCCGTCGTCCCGAGCCGGGGTGACCACCCCAAGGACGTCGTTTTCCTGACGGCCGATGCGTTCGGCGTGTTGCCGCCGATTTCCAAGCTGACCCCAGAGCAGGCGATGTACCACTTCCTGTCGGGGTACACGGCCAAGGTGGCCGGAACGGAACGTGGTGTTACGGAGCCCGAGGCCACGTTCAGCGCTTGTTTCGGTGCGCCCTTTCTGCCGCGCCATCCGGGCGAATACGCGAAGATGCTGGGTGAGCGGCTTCGCGACTACGGGGCCCAGGTGTGGTTGGTGAATACTGGCTGGAGTGGCGGGGCCTACGGTGTGGGTAGCCGTATGAAGCTGTCCTATACCAGGGCCATGGTGGGGGCGGCCCTGGCCGGGGAGCTGGACCAGATCGAGACGGTGACCGACCGCGTCTTCGGGCTGCTTATGCCCTCGGAGGTGCCTGATGTACCGCCGGAGATCCTGAATCCGCGTGATACCTGGGCCGACGGCGCGGAATACGACGCGACGGCCGAGAAGCTGGCGGCGATGTTCAGGGAGAACTTCGGCCGCTACGAGGCGCAGGTTCCGGATGAGGTGAAGGCCACGGGGCCGCAGTAGGTTACACTCGCCTCCTCGTCGTGGCCGCCGTGCTGATCCCGACACACGGCAACAGCGCGACGAGCGTCAAGAGCATCGACAGGAGGGCGACGGACGGGCCTGCCTTGTAGCAGACATCCTTCAACTCGATGGCGTTATTTTTCGGTCCCATTATACAATTTGCCTGAGAGGGCTTGCCTAAGGAGGCCTGTGGAAACTCCCATCCGGGCCACGTCACTCATGAGGGTGCTCACGAGTTCATGGGCCTGCTGCTCCATCAAGAAGTCTCTTCTTGCCTGGACGCAACAGCCTTCTGGCAACAGCTTGATCGTGGAGAAGGAGTGCAGCCCATAGAGGTCGAGGTATGGACGTTGGCGGAACCGCACACCAAATGACGAACAGCGAGCGCGTCCTCGCGGGCCACAGTGAGTTCTTATTCCCGGCCGTCCGGCCGCTCTATGACGAACCATTGGTTTTGGACGAAGGTGAAGGCGTCCGGGTACGGGGCGTCGATGGCCGGGAGTACCTGGACCTCTTCAGCGGAATCCTCACGACGTCCGTCGGCCACTGCCATCCGGAGGTCGTTGGGCGCGTTCAAGCTCAAGTCGGTCGGTTGGGCCATACGTCCACGCTCTACGTCACCGAACCGCAGGTCGAGGCGGCCCGGCGCCTGGCGGAGATCGCTCCGGGGCAGTTGAGCCAGACGTTCTTCACGAACTCGGGGACCGAGGCGATCGAGACGGCCATTCACATGGCTTGTCTCCACACCGGGCGGAGCGAGATCGTTGCGCTGAGGCAGGCCTATCACGGTCGGAGCTTCCTGGCGTCGAACGTCACGGCACACAGCTCGTGGAGGCCGCTCGCGTCCTCCGTCCCCGGCATCAAACATGCGATGACACCGTATCCGTACCGTTGTCCCTTCAAGCAGCCCTGTGACGAGAGCTGCGGCGAAGCGTTCGCGCACGATCTGGAAGACGTTATCCGCACGACGACCAACGGCCGCCCGGCGGCGTTCATCGCGGAGTCGATCCTGGGCGTGGGCGGTTACATCGTGCCTCCGCCGGGATACTTCGCCCGCGCCGCGGAGATCATTCGATCGTATGGCGGCCTTTTCATCGCGGACGAGGTTCAGTCCGGCTTCGGGCGTACGGGAGGCCGATGGTTCGCCATCGAGCACTGGGGGGTCGAGCCGGACATCATGGTCATGGCGAAAGGCATCGCGAATGGTGCGCCCGTGGGAGCCACCATTACACGGCCTGATATCGCGGCCTCCTGGAAGGCCAAGTCCATCTCCACGTTCGGTGGAAATCCGGTCGCGATGGCGGCGGCGAGCGCCACGCTCGATGTAATGGTGGGGGAGGACGTCCCCACCCGCGCCGAGGCGAGAGGGGCCCAGCTGGCGGGCGGCTTAAGAGAGCTGAGGGAAGACTACGATTGGATTGGTGACGTCCGGGGAATGGGACTCATGCAGGCCCTCGAACTCGTTCAAGACCGGAGCACCAAGGAGCCCGCCCCGCAGAGGGCCAAGGCGCTACTCGAAGCTGCCAAGGACGAATGCCTGCTCATTGGGATCGGGGGCTTACATGGGCAGGTGATCCGCATCGGTCCGTCCCTGTTGATCACTGAGGCTGAAGTGGCCGAGGGACTGGATCGACTGGGTCGGGCTTGCGGGCGGGTGGAGTAGTTGCCGCCGAGATTCCCAGTTCGTGGCACAAATCATTCCCCTGAGACGTTCCTTCTACACTGGTCGGGCCTCCTTTTGCGGCGCAACTCCATGTGGCCAGCCTAACCGAGCATACCGCGCACCGTCGTTACGCCAGCAGGAACCTGGACCTCGTCCGCGGATCTCAAACGGCGGAGCCTACCCTGCTCCACAAGAACAGTCTGGTCCCTCAGAACTCGCCCTGAACCCATGGGAACGACGTTGACGTGGGTGAGGGCGACCGCCGAGGAAGGACTCTGCGCCGCCACCGGGAGTGCGGAGAAATCGGGTGCCACGGGTACGCGCGAGGCGGCCAGCGTGGAGCCGCCGACTGCGACGGCACCGAGCGTGACGGCGGTGAGAGTCTTCATATGGGGAGCTCCTTACTCGTCATCCACCGTCCCCCGTCATCCAATATCCCGATCGGACTCAAACTCGGGCTCAACCTTGGGAGGATGGGTGGTGATGGCCAGGCTGACGCGCTTCTGTTGACCCCCGGGATTACCAGAGGCATTCTCTGGATCGCCCCACCCAACATCGGAGCAAGACAATGAGTTGGAGCAAGACATCATGAGTCGGAACTGGACGTCATGAGTTGGAACAAGTGCAAATGGGGGAGCCAGGTCCGCGCTGTTTCTGGAGTGTTCGCGCTCGCCGCCTTGGTGAATCCCATCACGTTCCCCGAGGAGTCGATCGCCCAGGAAGTGGCTTCGCCGGTGGAGCAGGCCTTCCAGGCCCTCAACTACCGGAACGTAGGGCCGTCCCGGGGCGGACGAGTCACAGCGGTGGCCGGACATCCGGCCCACCCGTTCACGTTCTACCTGGGCGCCACGGGTGGAGGTGTGTGGAAGACGGAAGACTATGGGACGACCTGGCGTCCGATCTCCGACGGATACTTCGAGACTGGGTCGATCGGGTCGATCCGGGTGGCACCGTCCGACTCCGAGATCGTATACGTAGGTACCGGCTCGGATGGGCTCCGCTCGAACGTGATCGTAGGGCGAGGGGTGTATCGCTCCGATAATGCGGGACGGACCTGGGACCGTGTCGGCTTGGTGGAAATGGGTCAGATCACCTCTGTCGAGGTCCACCCGACGAACCCGGATGTCGCCTATGCGGCGGCTCTTGGGAACCCGTGGGGCAAGAGCCCCCAGCGCGGAGTGTACCGGACCCGCGACGGCGGACGCTCGTGGGATCATGTGCTCGCCACCTCCGACTCGGTCGGCGCCGTCGACCTAGAGTTGAACCCCGCCAACCCGAACGAGATCTATGCGGCGATGTGGCGCGGCCAACGTCAGCCCTGGACGATCATCTCGGGCATGGAAGCTTCGGCCCAGGAGGACGGCGTATGGAAGTCGACGGACGGCGGCGACAGCTGGCGGATCGTGACCGAGGGCCTTCCGACCGGCTTGATTGGAAAGATCGACCTCTCGGTCTCCGCAGATGCCCCGAACCGCGTTTATGCGCTGGTCGAGACGACCGATCCTGATGAGGGGCTTTATCGCTCCGATGACTTTGGTGAAACGTGGGAGTTGGTCAGCAACCAGCGCGGCATCATGAATCGGCCGTTCTACTACACGGGAGTTACTGCCGACCCGACTGACGCCGACCACGTCTACATCAACAATGAGGGCTATTTCGAGTCGAGCGACGGTGGACGGACCTTCGCGCGCCGCTCGACCCCACACGGCGACAACCACGACCTTTGGATCAACCCTGAGAATCCGAGCATCCAGATCCAGTCTAACGACGGTGGCGCCAACGTGACCTTGGATGGAGGTAGGACATGGTCGACACAGCATAACCAGCCGACCGCCGAGCTCTACCAGGTGGACATCGACGACAATTTCCCGTACTGGCTGTACGCCGGACAGCAGGACAACTCGACGATCCGCGTGCCGAGTAATCCTCCGGGGACCGGCTCGGCGGGTGGACATACCGGCAACTGGCAGTCCGTGGGCGGGTGTGAGACGGGGCCGGTGGTGCCCAAGCCGGGTGATCCATCGATCGTCTACGCAAACTGCAAGGGCCGGTTCGGCCGCTACAACCAGGACACCGGCCAGGAGAAGCAGTACTACGTTGGCTTCGTGAACCTGTACGGGGTAAATCCGGCTGAGCTTCCGTACCGTTTTCAGCGCGTCGTACCCATCGAGGTGTCTCCGCACGACCCCAACACCGTGTATCACGGCTCGCAGTACGTGCACAAGACGACCGACGAGGGTGTCACTTGGGAGCAAATCAGCCCCGACCTCACGGCGTTTCGTCCAGAGCGTCAAATGGAGTCGGGCGGGCCCATCACGCGTGACATCACCGGTGAGGAGCACTATTCGGTCATCTACGCCATCGAAGAGTCACCGGTAGCGTCGGGCGTCATATGGGCCGGCGCCAACGATGGCCCCGTACATGTCACACGTGACGGTGGAAATACATGGAAGGATGTGACCCCGGCGGATATGCCACCCGAAGGCCGGATCCAGACGCTCGACCCCTCGCCCCACGACGCGTCAAAGGCGTATTTCGCGGGCTATCGCACCCTGCTGGGGGACTTCCGGCCGTTCATCTACAAGACGGAGGACTATGGTGAGAGTTGGACGCTGCTCACACCTGGCGACAACGGAATCCCGTCTCACCATCCGACGCGCGCAGTCCGTGAGGACCCGGTGCGGGAGGGTCTTCTCTACGCGGGCACCGAGTTCGGCATGTTCGTGTCGTTCGATGACGGCGGCAGTTGGGAGCAGTTTCAGCTCAACCTGCCTCGCACGCCGATCACGGACATCAAGGTCCACCAGAACGACCTCGTCCTCTCCACGATGGGCCGAGCCTTCTGGATCATGGACAACATCACGCCTCTCCGTCAGGGGGGTGAGGCGATTGAATCCGGGCTGGCAGCCGGCGGGCCGAACTTCCTTGAGCCGCTCGACGCTTATCGCATCCGAGGGGGCGGCGGTGGTGGCGGGTCACCGGACCAACCGCGGTACTCCAGGCGGGGAGCCGAGCTCGACTACATGCTCGACGACGATGCGAACAGCGTACGAATCGAGATCATGGACGAGGCCAGTTCGGTCTTGAGGAGCTTCGAGGGCCCGGGAAGCGGCACGCCAGCGCCGACGCTCCACCGGGGACTGAACCGTTTCATCTGGGATCTCACGGTGCCCGGACCGAACGGTGCGGCCCGTGGCGGCCCAACTGTCGTGCCAGGGACATATATGGCGCGGCTCACCGTGGATGGCCGGCAGCAGACGCGCTCTTTCGAGGTCCTGATGGACCCGCGTGTGGCTGCGGACGGTGTGACAGTTACCGACCTTCAGGAGCAGTTCGACTTGGGGATTCAGATCCGTGATGCGATCGAGGATGCCGATGCGACGATCGAGAGGCTGGAGGGCGCGATGCGCCGGGTCTCGGAAGGCAGTGACGTCGAGGCACAGCTCAAGGAGATAGCCGACGCCCTGGTCACCGATCGGTCTATCTCAAGTTATCCGCAACCGATGCTACGGGACCAGTTAAACTACCTGAGCGGGAACTCACAGCGGGCGGACCAGAAGCCGGGCGAAGACATGTACGAACGCCTCGAGGTTCTGGTTGCCGAGCTCGAAGCTCACAAGGTCCGGTTGCAGCGACTGATCCGGTTGGTAATCTAGGCGGAATACCTTAGGCTGCATTACAGCCTTTAGGCCGCAGTTGGTTGATCTGTCAGTTACGGAGGGAAAATGGATCGGAAGTGGGTGTATCTGTTCACTGAACTTGAGGCGGCGGAAGCCTCGGCGGGCGACTGGGAGGCGGTGCGCGCGCTGCTCGGAGGCAAGGGCGCGAATTTGGCAGAGATGTCACGCATTCAGGTCCCCGTGCCCCCTGGCTTCACCGTGACGACCGAGGCATGCATCGCTTATCTCGGCGAAGAAGGTGTGTTCCCGGCGGAGATCTGGGAACAACAGATCGAGGCTCTGCACCGCATCGAGGCTGAAACAGGGAAGGAGTTCGGCAATCCCGAAAAACCCCTTCTCGTATCCTGTCGCTCGGGGGCCAAGTTCTCCATGCCCGGGATGATGGACACGATCCTGAATCTGGGGATGAACGACGAAGTGGCCGAAGGGCTGGTGGAACTCACGGGCGACCCGCGCTTCGTGTACGATTCCTACCGGCGGTTGATCCAGATGTTCGGCACCGTGGTCCGCGGGATGGAAGACGAGGTGTTCGAAGAGGTCCTCGAACAGAGTCGAATGGCTGCCGGGGTCGAGACTGATCCGGAGCTCGGGGCCGAGGACTGGATGGCCATCACCCAGCGGTTCAGGGATCTCGTAAAGACCCATACGCGGGCGCCCTTCCCGACCGAGCCTCTCGATCAGCTTCAGGCCGCTACGGAGGCCGTATTCGAGTCCTGGAATACGAAACGGGCCGTCGACTACCGGAACGCGTCGGGGATCCCGCACGACATCGGCACCGCGGTAAACATCCAGACGATGGTCTTCGGGAATATGGGGGAGACTTCGGGGACTGGGGTCGTGATGAGCCGCAACGCCTCCACCGGTGAGCCGGGCCTTCACGGGGACTTCCTCGTGAACGCACAGGGAGAAGACGTCGTTGCCGGGACTCGGAAGACCCTCGACATCAGCGTGATGGCGGAGCGGTTTCCTGAAGCCCACGAAGAACTCTGTCAGATCGCCGATAGGCTCGAGCACCACTATAGAAACATGCAGGATCTCGAATTCACGGTCGAACATGGAACGTTGTGGCTTCTCCAGACCCGGAACGGCAAGCGCACTGCCGAGGCGGAGGTTCGGATCGCCGTGGACATGGTCGCTGAGGAGCTTCTCGGCCGAGAGGAGGCGGTGCTCCAGGTGAGCCCCGAGCAGGTGGATTTCTATCTCCACCCTCAGTTCGATGAAGAGGCCAGAAGCGCGGCCAGCGTGTTTGCACACGGTCTGAACGTGTCGCCTGGAGCCGCCGTAGGCGTCGTGGCTTTCGATGCAGACACGGCGGAAAGATGGGCCAGGGAGGACGGGAAGGCCGTAATCATGGTCCGCCCCGAGACGAGGCCCGACGACGTTCACGGGATGCTAGCAGCGCAGGGCATCGTCACCAGCCGAGGGGGACGGACCAGCCATGCTGCGCTGGTTGCGCGCCAGTTCGGCAAGCCGGCCGTCGTGGGGGTGGAGGCTCTGGAGATCGATCTGGTCGACCGCGAGGCGCGGGTCGGAGACTTTACGATTCGTGAAGGTGCGGAGATCTCCATCGATGGGATTCGCGGTGAAGTTTACCTGGGCGCCCTGCCGACTGTCATCCCCGACCTCGAGGACCCCTGGCTCAACGAACTGCTTGGTTGGGCGGATGAATTCCGGAGGCTGGAGGTGTGGGCAAATGCGGATTACCCGGATGATGCGCGCCGCGCCCGCGATATGGGGGCACAGGGGATCGGGCTCTGCCGCACGGAGCATATGTTCTTCGAGGAGGATCGACTCCCAGTGATGCGGGAGATGATCATGGCTCGGAACCACGTGGAGCGTGACGACGCCCTCGATCGGCTTCTCCCCCTTCAGCGTGGCGATTTCGAAGGGCTCTTTAGGGCAATGGACGGGTTGCCAGTTGTGGTCCGTCTCCTGGACCCACCGCTCCACGAGTTTCTCCCCGACCATCAGGAACTCCTCCGGGAATTGGCGGAGCTCAAGGTCAGGCTTCAGCACCTGGACACTCTCCACGAGATCGACGAGACGCTCGAGGAGATCCGAGAGAAGCAGGACTTCCTCGGACGCACCGAGGATCTCATGGAAATGAACCCGATGCTGGGTACGAGGGGTGTCCGTCTCGGAATGTTACTCCCGGAGCTGACCCGGATGCAGGCGCGTGCGCTCTTTCAAGCGGCGGCTCGCTGCATGCGCGCAGGGGTCGACGTGAAGCTCGAGGTCATGGTCCCGCTGGTCTCACACGTGAACGAGTTCCGGACCCAGCGTCGACTCGTGGACGCGGAGGCGCGGGAAGTGATGGATGAAGAGGAGCAGGAGATCCCGTACAAGCTCGGGACGATGATCGAGATTCCCCGGGCGGCCCTGACGGCGGACGAGATTGCCAGGACGGCCGAGTTCTTCTCGTTTGGAACGAACGATCTGACCCAGACCGTGTTCGGCATCTCTCGGGACGATGCGGAGTCCGGATTCCTCTATGACTATATCGAGCAGGGTGTGCTCCCCGATAACCCGTTCGCGACCCTAGACGTAGATGGCGTTGGAAAGATCATGCGGATGGCTGTCGAACTCGGGCGAGGCGTTCGTCCGGATCTCGAGATCGGGATCTGTGGTGAGCACGGAGGTGATCCCCGCTCGGTTGAATTTTGCCACAAGACGGGTCTCGACTACGTGAGTTGTTCTCCGTTCCGGGTTCCGGTCGCCCGCCTCGCGGCGGCGCAGGCTGCCGTTAAGGATGCGGGCTGGCGTCCGATGCCGGCCGCTCCGAGAGACGCATTCCGGCAGGAGGAAGCTGCGGATGCGGCCAAGGGCGAGACCATTGCTTCCTCAAAGGACGCCAAGGGCTGAACCGAAGAGCGAGACGCGACAAGGACGCTAAAGAAGTACAAGGGAGGAACGTCTAATGCCGAACCGTGAATCGTCGGCCCATTCCGGAATCTTCTACGTGATCTTCTTTACCCTTCTCCTTGGCCTCCCCCAAGCGACGGTACAGGCACAGGAGACTCTCGATATGTACCTGATCGACGTCGAGGGCGGGGGCGCCACCCTGTTCGTGTCACCGGCCGGGGAGACCTTATTGATCGACACGGGGAACGGAGGCCAGAGTGCCGCGCGAGACGCCGGTCGCATCATGGACGCGATGCGCGACGCGGGTGTCGATGAGATCGACCACCTGATCACGACCCACTGGCACGGTGACCACTACGGCGCGATGCAGGAACTGGCGAGCCAGGTCCCGGTGCGGCACTTCATCGACCACGGATCGAGCGTCGAGTCGAACGCCAGGGTGGCCGAATTTCTCAACACCACGTATCGGGCGTTATACGAGGCGGCCGAACATACAGTCGTCACGCCCGGAGACAGGATCTCCCTCGCCGGTATCGAAATCACCGTACTTGCATCGGCCAAGCAGGTCATCGACCGACCGCTACCCGGCGGCGGCGAACCCAATCGCTACTGCGCCGATTTCGTCCCGCAGGACGAGGACAACGGCGAAAACGCACAGTCGGTAGGAATCCTCGCTCAGCTCGCTGGGTTCCGTGTCCTCCACCTGGGCGACTTGACCGTGAACACAGAGTTCGAGCTCATGTGCCCGAACAATCCGATCGGCACGGTCGATCTATTCGTCGTCTCCCATCATGGACAGCCGATCTCCAACGCAGAGGTCCTGGTTCACGCTATCGAAGCTCGTGTTGCCATCATGAACAACGGCACGCGCAAGGGCGGACAGCCGGACGCGATGCAGGTACTCTACTCGGCTCCCGGCCTGGAAGACCTATGGCAGCTTCACTTCTCTCAGCTGAGCGGACAGGAATACACAGTGCCTGGCCTGTTCATCGCCAACGCGGTCGACGGGGAGCAGTCCGCCATGCCGATTGCTCCACTGACCGGTGGTCGGCGGGGAGCTGGAGCCCCTCCACGGCTGGTCCACAACGGTGAGGCGCACTGGATCAAGGTGTCGGGGCAGGGTGATGGCTCGTTCACCGTCACGAATAGTCGGAACGGGTTCACCAAAGAGTATCGCTAGACCGGTTTCCTCTACTCCGCCAGTCCGGAGACATCGAGCCGATCGCGCAGACCCTCCAGGATCTCGATGCGGACCGCATATCCTGATGTGGGGTGGCACCGCTTCACTCTGACTGGGCCGCCGCAGTCGTGCCGCCGGCTTTGGCCGAGGCGGAGCGGTCGGCCAGTGCGTAGAGCGGCAAGAGCGGCCCCCCGGGTGCTCGATCAGAAAATGGCGATCGGGTTTACCGGGGAGCCCGTGCCGTTGGGGATGGGTAGAGGAGCGAGCGTCAGCATGAACTCCCACCGCCCTTGGGCCGCTGCCACCTCACTCAGCGCATCGAAATCCGCGCGGTCGAGGAGGTGTATGCCCAGCATGGTCAACGCGAAGTCGTGCAAAGCGAGGCGGGGCAGTTCGCCGGGAGGCCGCGGCATGTAACCGGGTGTCTCCCATCCGATGAGTGCGACGTCCCGTGCCTTCAGCCATGGGATGACCGAGTTGTCGAGTCCCGCTGCCTCGGCCCCCGTGTCGAACGGCCCAATGGCCTCCTGCCTCGCCCAACGGCCCCATCGCAGGAGGAACGCGTCGCCTGAACCCACCCTCACGCCGGTGCGAGCCTCCCACGCCTCGAGATCCGCGACGGTGATGCGCGTACCCGGCTCCAGATAGGGTACTCCCTTTAGTCGGGGAATATCGTAGAGCACGCCTCGGGTCACGATTCCGTCCTTCATGGTGAGGATGTCATTCTTCAACGCGCCTTCTTCCATCGTGACCAGCTCGGCGACCTCGTAACCGTTCCACATCTTGCCGTCGAAGAAACGATGGGCGAACCCGTCGATGTGCGTCGTGCCGGGGCCGTGGATGCAGCGATAGGAGATGCGGTCGGTGGCCCCGCCCCGATTCGCGTTCGCCATCTCCCACTCCAGCGGACATGGGTTGTCGATCGTTCGCTCCGTTTGGGCGGTCGCCGCGAGCGACACGGTGATCCCCTCCTGCACCAGCGCCGATGCCGACCGGCGTTTCGCAGGAGTGATCAGGTTGAGCGTGCCCAGTTCGTCATCCGGGCCCCACCGGCCCCAGTTGGAGAGTTCCTCCTGCCACCGCTCATACTCGACTTCGGTGATCAAGGGCAGAACTTCCTGGGCGCTGGCGCTCACGCCAGCCGCAGAAAGCACTAGAAACCCGGGAAGAACGAAAGTGGAGACGGCGAGAGCGCCGAGAAGCGGAGGTGTGGATCCTCGTCTGGTCATACTACGTCCCACCTTCCAGGTTGCTGGGTTCAGTAGCACGGGCCGCCCCAGCGACCCGTCGCACTTCCTAAACGGTTTTCTAGTGCTCCACCAGCGCCAAGTGGTCCCTCAGCAAGTCCCGACCGAAGTCTCCGTCGAAGTCACGCCACCCCGAGTGGATGTGATTCGGGTCGCGCGCCGTGTGGTCGAACTCGATCAAAAATCCTGGTCCCTGCACCCGGAAGTAAGACACTTCGCCGTACCCGAGTCCGCCAGCCCAGGCGAACGTGACGTTCTCGATGCCGTCATCCTGAACTTTTTGGAGTCTGAGTGCCGCGATCTCGGCAGACATCACCCCCGTATAGTACTCGATCACGGCCATCAGTAGATCTTGCTGCTCCGGGGTGAGGTCCGAGCCTACAATACCGACCGGGGAGAGGGGGTTGGGAGCGAGCTCCACGCCCGAGACGATGTTTGTGGGCGCGGTTTCGGCGATGATAGCGACGCTACGCTGCGCCGCGTCGAGGGATTCGAGCAAGGCATGGCCCGCGTCCTCCAGGGCACCCAGTGGGCGTAGCCCTGCCCCACGTCCCTCCGTGACCACTGCGGGGCTTGCGGCCAAGAAGGTTGGAGAACTGACGGTGATGGCCCCGTCGACGATCGTGAAGTGCAGTGAGAGGTGGTGTCCCTCGAACCTCCACGCCCATGTCCCGACGGTCGACGGCGTCCCGAACACGGAGACGTAGTACAAGTCCGGGTCGCGCGAGAACTGTCCGCCGCCCTCCCGCTCCTCCAGTATCGCCTCCAGCTCGATGATCTCATTTGCGGTCATGTGCCCTCGTTGACTGAGCCCGGTGCTCAGGAGGGCCTGGGCCAAGTCCCTCTGTTCGGGGCTCATATCCTCGAGTGGGAATCCGAAGCGATCATAGGTCTCGTCCGGAACGAAGTGGAATCGCTGCCGTTCTTCGTCCTCGAAGGTCCACGTGGCACGCGTGCGCTCTTCGTCGGACAGAGACATGAGGAACTGATCTGCGCCGTCTACCATCCGCGCGACATCGTCTTGCACGCCGGACTCCACCCCCATGCAGGAGACCCCGGCGAAACCGACTACCGCCGCGATAGCAAAGAACATCGTCGTACGCCCGATCGTAGACCGCATGATGGATCCCTCCCTTCGATGCCATCAGCCCCCCGTCTTCACCACATGAGGGTCACGGGGAAGAGGGGGGGCTGCTTCTACCTACCTTTTGCCTGCCTTACTGTCTGATCAGTCCCTCTTGGAACTGGTAGCCAGACGGCACACACAATGCCACAATCAGAGTAGCAGTCGCCCCGGATGGCAGGCAAGGCTGCTCGGTCAAGTTGTTCTACGAGGCGGGCCGCTTGCCATCAGCCCGCCGCTAGGGCCACCACTAAGCGATCGGCTTCTTCGCCTGCAGCCCATCCTTCTGTTCTATGAAGGGAACACCACCTGTGATCCAAGCTGGAGCTGGTTCACCCTTCAGATAGTGTCCGAACCACTGCAGAATACGGCTGTGGTAGTCCCTCTGGTTGGGCTCCCTCGCGAGGCCGTGGTTCTCACCGTCGTAGGAGAGCATCACCATGTCCTTCCCGAGGCGGCGTGCCGCATTGTAGAACTCGACTCCTTGGTTGTATTCGACCGCACCATCGTTGGTACCGAACATCATCAGCAGTGGCGTGTTCATGTTCTGGATCTGGTGCAGTGGCGAGTTGTTGAAGTAGGAATCGTAGTCCTCCCACCAGGGCACTTGCATGCGGCCCTGACCGATCTCGAAGATGCGCGCGTCCGTGCCTCCGCTGTTCCCATAGAACGAGAGGTACATGCTCATCAAGTTGGTCAGCGGAGCGCCTGCCACGGCCGATTTGAAGAGGTCGTCCTGGGTCACGAAGAATGCGGTCTGGTACCCACCCCACGAATGACCGATCAGACCCATATTCTCTTGGTCGATCATACCCGTCGCGACCGCCGCCGCGACGGCAGGCCGCAGCGTTTCGACGCTCGACTGCCCAGGACGACGATCACGGTACACGATGTCCGGACGGAAGACGAAGTAGCCTTCCTGGCTCCAGATCTGGATGTTGTAGTAGTTCGTCGGGTCGGGCACCTGGTACTGGTGGAGCGACTGTGACACGAGTTCATAGTAGTAGACGAGCATCGGGTATTGCCGGCCCGGCTCGTAATCGGCCGGATAGATGAGCGCGCCCTGGAGCGGGCGGCCCCACTCGTTCTCGTAGTCGATGAGCTCTGCTCTGCCCCACGCGAAGTCGTCCTGGAACGGGTTCGTCGTTGTGACCTGACGAGCGTTCGACAGATCGGCTCCGGCGACGAAATAGTCCGGTGAGTCCTCGAAGCGCTCCTGGCGAAAGACGAAGACATCCGCGTCGTCCGCCTTCATGAGGCGGCCGAAGGACTTGTCGTCCCAGATGAGCATTTCAGGTTCGTCACCTGGTTCTGCCCGAGCGTATCCGGCCTTCTTGGTCCATTCACCGTATGTCGTGTAGTAAAGCGGTTCGTCGGGGTCGTACGCGTCCTCGTCAGGATCGAGATCGGTCACGCGGTAGCGGATCGACTCCGAAGCACCCGCGGTGAGCGCCCGCCCGCCGGACCCGTCGAGTTGGACCTCCCACACATCCCACCGGTCGTTGAGAAGGATTGCCTCGTCGTCCTCGAGATATCCGGCGATTCCGAAGTTGGGCATCTGCTCACGCGTCGGCGTCACGTCGAGGTTCACGAACTGCGTCGCAACGTCTTCGGTGATGTTGCGCGTCTCACCGGAACGGAGGTCGTGGCTGAAGTAGTCCGCACCCTCGAACCAGATGACGTAGCGGCCGCCCGGGCTCGCTGTAGATAGGCCCGTGAGCCGGTTTTCGATCAATTCCTTGTTGCCCGTCACCACGTCGATTGTGTAAAGATCGAAGAACTGCTGGCGAAACATCGCGCTCTGGTCGTACGGGCTCTCGTCCAAGCCCAAAACGTTCCGGCCACCCTCGACCATCCTCGTGATCTCGGTGAGGTTGTTCCCGAGTTGTACGAAGCGATCCTCGTCGGGATACCAGGCGGAGAGGAAATTCACGCGCCTGAGCTGTTGCTCGCGGACACGCTGTTGCGGCACGGGGTCGACATCCAAAGAGTGCCAGATCTCCACTCCTGGCGGATCTTCTTCTTCTTCTTCTTCTTCTTCGGCATCGGCCTCATCTGGGTCCTCCCCGTTCTCTTCCCCCTCCTCATTCTCTTCGTCTTCGGGAGGCTCCCAATCCGGGTCCGGCCGCCGCTCCTGTATGCCGACGAAGAGCACCGACCCGTCTTTGGACCACGAGGGCCTGCGGAACTCGACCATACGCATGGACTGCGGGAAGTAGCTGTCAGCGCGAGGATCGAGTCCGAAGCTCTCGTAATCGTTCTCGTCGAGATCCCGCCACGCCAGCGCGACGTGGGCTGTGTCCTGAAGTGCCTCGTCCTCGAACGTCTTCAGGACCGCGAGGTCGGCAGACTCGTCCCGCCAAGAGAGTCCCCGGTACGTTGCGGCGTCGGTGTCGAGCGAGCGGATCTGCCCGCTGTTCGGATCATAAACGGAGACGGCGTTGCCGATCTGCCCGTCCGCGTCGATGGTGAGCGCGAGCAGGTGACCCTCGTCCTGCCACGAAAGCGCCGAGACATTTCCGAAGCTCATCTGAGCGCCCGTCGCCATCGTCCGCACGATGACATCGACGCCGTCGCTCTCCTTGTCCTCAGGCTTGTAGCGTCGAATGGCAAGATACGCCCCGTCGTCGGAGAACGAGAACGACTGAATGTCTTCGATCTCTTCTTGTTCGCCGGTCAGCAGATTCATCAGACCCAGTGTGTTACGCGCCGGGCTGCGCGCCCTCTGAGCCGCCTCCCTAGCGTCCGGCGAGACGCCGATCGAATAGGCGAGCCAGGCACCGTCCTTGGTGAAGGTGGCTCGGGTGCCGAACGCGACCACCACAACAGAGTCCGAGTCGGTCCGGTGGATACGTAACTCGCCCTCGTCGTTCACTCGACCGATCGGCACGGCCATCCACGTGCCATCGGGCGATAGGAGGCCGCCGCCGAGGCGCTCCCACTGATCGTAGTCGCTGGAACCGAGGGTCGGCTCGTCCTGAGCGAACACGTCGGTCGCACCCAACGTCAGCTGTAGAACGACCCCGAGCATGGCGCACACGCACGCGGTTTCGAATCGGCTCCTCATCTTTACCTCCTCCAGCGATGATGTCTTCCAGCCGTCATATTTCGTCTGGAACTCCCTCAGAGTCCCGCCTGGATCTCTGCGGCTACGGCCTGAACTTCGTCGAGGACGCGAAGTAGATTCCCGCTCCAGATCAAGCCGACCTCTTCTTCGGTGTAGCCGCGACGGACCAATTCGAGCGTCACGTTGAACGTCTCTGAGGCGTCGTTCCAATCGCTGACTCCGCCACCTCCGTCGAAGTCGGAACTGATGCCAACGTGCTCGATGCCGATCAGACCGACGAGATAATCGATGTGGTCCGCGAGGTCCGTCACGCCGACCGGAGGTGTCAGAGGGTCGACCTCCGCGGCGATCCTGGCCGCTGATGCCTCCTGGAAGCGGGCTAGGTTGGCCTGGTACACATCGCGCTCCTGCTCGCTCATAGCCTGGAGCGCGCCTCCACCGCCCCGGCCGCCTCGACCACGCCCACCGATGACCTCGAAGTCCATCTCCTCGGCTACTGCCGTCCGGGTCGCTTGGGCGGCGTCGCGATTCGCGTTGTTCTTCTCGGTGTTCAAGTAGCTCCGGAAGGCGACGGTTTGAACAACTCCACCATTCTCTTTAAGGGCCATGAGTTGCTCTTCGTCGAGATTCCGGCTCACGTCGTTGAGTGCCCGCGCCGAAGAATGGGAGGCGATGATCGGGGCTCGCGTCAGCTCCATCATCTGCATGCTTGCCTTCTTGGATGGGTGGGAAATATCGATCATGATCCCCCACCTGTTCATCTCGGCGATCGCCTGGCGACCGAGGTCGCTCAGCCCGTCGTGGAGCCAAACGCCGTCCCGCTCACCCGTATTCGAGTCGGAGAACTGACTGTGCCCATTGTGGGCGAGGGACATGTAGCGTCCCCCCCGCTCGGCGAAATCACGGATGTTGTCGAGGTCGAGCCCGAGTTGGTAGGCATTCTCGATGCCGATCATCGCCACCTTCTTCCCCGACGCAGCGATGCGGCGAACGTCGGCAGACGTCAGCGCGAGTTCGATGCGATCCGGCGCGATCTCCTCGGTCAGGCGATGAACGGCGTCGAACTTCGCGATCGCCTGCGCGTGGGCATTCGCGTATCCCTCCGCTGTCAGAGGGCCCTGGCCCACATAGACGATCATCCACGACACGTCCAGCCCGCCGGCTTCCATCTTGGGAAGGTTGACCTGGTTTCCGAGGTCCATGGTGTAGTTGCGCTCTGCCGTGAAGTTGGCCGGGCTAATGTCGTTGTGGCTGTCGAGGGTGATAACCCGCTCGTGGATGCCGCGGGCGCGCTCGATAAGGTTGGCCTCGGTCTCGTTCGCCGGCTCACCCGTGCAAGCGGCCGTGGCGACGAGAGAGACCAGGAGGCGGAGCTTCGAAGAAATCGGTCTTGTGTCGGCAAAGAGCATGAAACGCCCATTTGTCAGGTGTTACGCAGGGCCGTGATTGTAGTGGTGGCGTAGCCGACGTGCCAGAGAAGTCGCACAAGTGGGGGAGAGACGCCCACCGGCCCATCTACTTCGGCCTGAACGCCTGATCCATCATGGCGGCATTGAAGTGCTCGCCCGCGTCGCCGGTGGTGGCGAAGCGGTAGAGGGCTGCCGAATAGATCCCTTGTAGTGCCGCGCTCAACAGGGCCAGGAAGAAATACCCGACTCCCAAGGTGATCCCCATGGGGATGGCGAAGGCCTCGTTGATGGAGGAAACGAGAATGACCAGCGGCACGCCGACGGCCGTCATCAGGGCGAACAGCAAAAACGTGGCCAGGCCGATACCTGCGTTGCCCACGACCTGCTCCCCCCAGGTCCTCCTGAAGAGGCTCGCGCTCCTTTTGACGGCGTCGAACGCACCGACATCCTTGCTGACCAGCACGGGCACAGTCAGGTAGGTGGTCAGGGTCCAGGACATCCCGATAAGCCCCACGACAATACGACCGAGGGCGCCGACCCGCTCCTCGATCGCCCGCAGTACCATGCCTACCGTCGCGGCTATGACGGCGTACCCCAGGATGGTCGGCAGCTTCTTGGTGGCGATGTTCATGCCGTCTCCGACCGTGGGATCACCACCGTCCAAGCGGATCAAGGTCGCCCCAACCAACCCGGCGTTGAAGAAGAAGATGATGGTGTAGAGAATCAGGTAGAACACAAAGCCGCCCGAGTAGACCAAGTACCCTGGGTCGTCCAGCGCAACGGCCACGTCGGGTCCGCCGAAGAACATGATCAGCGCGACGAGCGATACCGTGATCAGGATCACGGCGAGCGTCGAGAGGAGTGGGAAGATCAGGAGCTCGGTGTCCAGCCGAAGAACCGTGGCGCTCGCCTTCAGCATGGCCCAACTGTTCGACATTCTCGACATGAGCGATCGTCTCCGTGCTTGAGCCTCATCCCCGCCACGTCCTGTTGCTTATCACTCAGACGTATGAGGTGCTCGCCCAGGTTCTTCTCAGATAGCCGGACGTTCGCCTCAGAACGTCTGTATCAGCTCACGGATCCGCCGCTTCGTGGCCTCGTCCGGAAGACGCCCGAACCCCGCCTGGATGTTCTCTTCCATGTGCGCGGGATTGGTCGTCTCGGTCAGAACGCAGGTCACTGCTGGATTTGCCAGCACATACTTGAGTGAGAACTGCGCCCAAGTCTCGCAGTCGAACTCCGCGGCCCATGCCGGAAGCTCCTTTCCTTCGACCAACCCGAAGTATGTGCCGTTCGTGAATGGCCGATTGATTAAGACCCCCATGCCCATGTCCTGTGCGAGCGGCAAGAGGCGGTCCTCGGCACCACTCTCCATGGGCGAATAGTTTACGTGCAGGAAGTCGGGCGCATTCTCCCTCATGAACGTCTCCATGAGTTCGTGACGGAAATTTGAGGAGACCGTCACACCGATGTAGCGCGCTTCGCCGGAGTCCTTCCAGGCCCGGACGTTGGGCCAGTGCAGGTCAACGTCGCGCAGGCTCTCGACCTGTAGCAGATCCACCGTGCGACGCCCGAAGAGTCTCTGGGTCTGACGCCACTGATCGATACCGGCTTGTTCACCGTTGATGTTGATCTTGGCCGCGAGAAAGAGCCTGTCCCTCACCTCAGGGTCCTGTAGCACTCGGCCGAAATCGCGATCGATCGCTTCTGTGCGTGGAGAAGTGTCGATGACCCGGCCCCCGTGCTCGAGCAACATTCGGAGGACGTTCACGATGGGTTCCGTACCTTCGGTCGGGCTTTCCAGCACCGGCTTCGAGGATCCGAACCCGATAATGGGAAGGGTCTCACTCGTGCCCGGGATGGGACGGGTCGGAAGGCGCTCCTGAGCCAGGAGACCCCCCGGGCGGGATAGTAGCGCGCCTAGGCCGAGGGCCTGAGCAATGAAGTCACGCCGGTTCGGCCCTTGGCTGAGCTGCGATGTAGTATCGAGAGTTGCGTCCATGATGGACTCTCCAGGCGATGTGACAGGAATAGATCTCGGCGAATCCGCTCGTGAGCGGCCGTACCTCTCTGGTCTACCGCATGTCTCGGGCTCGCTCGACGAACTCGACCCGCGCGCCGTTTGGTCCGGCCACGTAAAAGAATGCGATCTGACCGTTGGGAAGCGTCATGTCTCGCCGCTGCGTGGTCAGCTCCAGACCCTTAGCTGTGAACTCGTCGATTTTTGCGTTGAGTTCGATGGCCTTCCAACCGATGTGATCGATCGCGGCGCCCTGGCTGGGAAAGGTCGAACCCTGCTGGACCAACAGCCAGACGTTACCCGGATAGAGAATTCCTTCCAACGGGGCGAAGCCCCTGAGGGTCCTTCGGACGCCACCAAAGTTTTCGTGGTACCAATCAAGAGCTGCCGTCGGATCGGGGTCGCGCAGATGGACATGGTGGAATCCGAGATGCTGCGGGTCCTCGATCATTTCGAGCCGCGTACCCCACGGATCCACGATGAAGCTCAGCGGGAAAAGGCCGTCGACTTCCATGCGAGGCGTGGTGACCGTTGCGCCGGCGCCCTCCAACTCAGCGAGTTTCGCGGTGAGGTCCGGGAAGGAGAATCCGAGGTGGTCGATGACGCCCCCCTCGCTCGGCGTACGATCCTGGCCGCGGAGCCACATGATTCTTGTCGTACCGAACAGTAACCGGTCGGTGCGACCGTCGACCCACTCACCCCCGACGTGATCATGGTACCACTGTGCGGACGCCTGCGGATCCGGGACCGACATATGCACGTGATCGTACTGGAGGGTCTCGACCTGGGCTCCTGCAATAGACGCGGAGACGGCGAGCACGGCAGCAGCCCCGAGGACGACTCGTGGTATTGGAGAAAGAATGTGTCGCATGACGACCTCCTGAATGATGATCACGACCGATAGTTCGGAATCTTCGAAAGCTTGGGAAAGCTACGGAACCTGGGAGCCGATGCCGGTTCGCGCAACGATCCCCAGGAAGGGGTAGTGGGTCACTTCGATTCAGACTGTCCCACCACCCAAGGCGCCGGCCTGGGAGGAAAATCCTTCCTTACCGGCTCCCAGGGGATTCAAGCACGATCCCGTCTGCCACGAGGGTTGCTATCTCCCCGTCTTCGTAACCCAACTCTGAGAGGATCTCTCGTGTATGCTCCCCGGGTCCGGGGGGTATCCGCGTTGTCTCGGGGCGATCCCCGTCCCAGCGGAGCGGCATGGCGATGTCCCGGTAATCGGGAATCTCCGGGTGGTCCACCCGTGGGAGCATCCCGGAGGCTTCAACCTGCTCGTCCCGTACGACGTCGGCCATGTCCTGAATGGGAGAGCAGGGCACGGAGTGATCCTGTAGCAGCCTCCCCAGGTCCTTGGTCGTATATGGGCGAATCACTTCGGCGAGGAGGTCGAAAAGTGCGTCCCGGTGCTCGACCCTGGTCGGATTGGAAACGAACCGGGAGTCTGTCGGTAGCAGCGGCAACCCAAGTGCTTCGCAAAGTCGTTGAAACGTTGCGTCGTTTCCGGCGGCGATCACCAAGGCGCCGTCGGAGGTCGGGAACGCGCGATAGGGAGAGATCATGGGAAAGCCCGACCCCATGGGCTTCGGAATCTCGCCCGTGGCGATATGGCTGGTGAGGTGGTAGGAAACCAGCCCGAGAGCCGTGTCGAGCAACGCCGTCGTCACGTGGGACCCCTCTCCGGTTGCATTGCGCTTGTGGAGCGCGGACAGGACCCCCATGGCGCCCCACATTCCGGTGCCGAAATCCACAACCGAGGCCCCGACACGTGCCGGGACGTCGTGTCCAGTGATCGACATGATGCCGCTGTACGCCTGCATGAGCGGGTCGTACCCGGGTTGGTCCTTGAGTGGACCCGTAGGACCGTACGCGGTGACCGAAACGTAGATCATGGCGGGGCGCCGCTTTCGAACAGACTCGTAGTCGAAGCCCAGCCGTTCGATGACACCCGATCGAAAGGCCTGCACGAAGACATCTGCACCATCGATCAACCTCCAGAGAAGGTCCTTTCCCTCCTCTGACTTTAGATCGATCTGAATGCTGCGCTTGCCACGGTTCACGGACAGGAACATCGGGCTCCGCCCACCCCAGAGCGGCGGCGCCCAAGCACGTGACGCGTCCCCCGTGGGAGGTTCGACCTTGATGACTTCGGCCCCTAGGTCCGCCAGGATCTGCGTACAGTACGGGCCGGCAAGGTTTTGGCTCACGTCAACCACTCGTAGGCCCTCCAGGTGATCGATCACGCCAGGGCGCCGGTCCGGATGCCACCCGAGGCGAGCCACTTCTTTGGCGTCCCCGTACGCTTCAGCTCTTTGGGGCGAAGCTCGAACCATCGAGTCAGGAGCAGGATCTCAGCGGCATCGTGAGGTGCCAACGACGTCGGACCCTTGGATTGGACCCGAGAAGAATTGGGTGCGGCAGTCAAGGCATACCAAAAAATGAGGAGTCTCGTGCGTACGCCGATCGACTTTCCCACATACAGAGGGTCTCCATCCGCATCAAGCATCCGGTAGACACCCGGGCGGTTTTCGGCATGAGTGCGTACGTATTCGCGGAGGGCGGAGGTGGGCACGAGCGCTTGAAGTTTCTTCGCGGAAGTGGTGTGAATTCGTCCAGGTTCGACTTTCGCTTTTCGTTCGGTAAGCTGAACGGTAAGGGATAGGGCGTGCCGGCGCAAAGAACCATTGCCCCGGCCGGGCGGGTTCCGCTAACCTCCGCCCATGCCGGCTTACAGTGAAGAGCGGATCATCCGCGACCCCCTTTGGAACACGATTCGGCTCGACCCCACGGCCGTTCGCATCATTGACACCGCGGCGTTTCAGCGGCAGCGGTACATCAAGCAGCTCGGATTCGCGCACCTGGTCTATCCCGGCGCGACACACACCAGATTCGACCATGCGGTCGGTGTATATCACCTGGCGGTGACGGCGCTCCGGCGTCTCCAGGAGTGCGGTGGAGTCCCGGACGAGTTTTGGCAGGAAGCCTCGCTCATTCCGTATGCGGCCCTTCTCCACGACATCGGGCACTACGCTTTTTCGCACAGTCTCGAGGAACTAGGCTCCGACATGTTACCCGGTGACCACGAGATGGTGAGCGCCCGATTCTTCGCTTCGCCGGAGTTACAGGAGGCTCTCTCGGCGTTGGGGGAGCACGCGGCGCAGAAGATCCACGCGTTGATCCAGGGCCGCAGTGAAAACCCCTTCGGCGGGCTGGTCTCGGGGAGTCTCGACCTCGACAAGATGGACTACCTTCGGCGCGATGCCCGGCTCTGCGGCGTTCCCTACGGGGAGGTTGATGTGGACCGTCTGCTTCAGGGGTTGGTCATCCTCACTGATCCCGAGACCGGCGCGGCTGAGGTGGGCGTGTACGAAAAGGCAGTTAGCGCTCTAGAGTCATTACTCTTCGCCAAGTACCAGATGTTCAGGAACGTGTACTGGCACCACGGCGTCCGTGCCGCGGCGGCACTCTACAAGAGGATCATCAATGACGCCGTGGCGGCGAAGATCCTGGATGCGGAGGAACTCGTCGGCCCCACCGACGAAGAGCTTTTATACGAGACCGCGCGGCGGTCCCAGGAATCGGACACGGAGGTGGGGGAGCGGCTAGCCACGAGATGGCTTCCTGCTCTGAGGTCCCGTCGGCTTCCGAAGCGGGCGCTGGAGGTGACGGCTGCAGAAATGGGGGATCGGGTCGTGGAGGACTGGGCGCTTTCCGAGACCCCGTTGAAGCGGGGTGTCGAGGATGATTTGGCCGAAGAGGTCGGCCTCGAGCCGGGTGAGGTGTTCATCGATTTCCCGGCCAAGCGTGCCATGTTTCAGCTCAGCTTACTGGTCGAGCGGCGTTCGGGGCAGGTGGAGCGCTTGGGTGCTGGCGGCCTTCCCGGACTCATCGACCTCCCGCGTGTAGCCGAGGGGCTCTACACCACGACAAGAGTCCTTCGGGTTTTCACGTTCGAGCGACGTACGCTGGACCGCGATCGTGTGTTGGAGCGGATCACGCGCCAAGGGTAGCGGACACCGTTGCTAGAGCAGCCCGGGCGGATTACTCTGCGGACCCTTGGCCATTCCCCATTGACAGCCAATTTCGGCCGGTCCGCGGGACGTATCTATTGCGAAGGAGTGAACATGTACGAGAGAGCCTCCGTTCTGGTGACGGTCCTGCTAGCGTTTCTCCCAGTAGTGACCGTGGCGCAAGAGAAATCCGCCGTCGACATCACCCGTGAGGACATCAACACCGTTCTCGAGAGCATGGGTCGATCGATCGATCGCCAGCTCAAGGTGGTCGACATCGGAGTTGGGAACGTGGCAGTCGGAATCCTTCACCGAACTGGGAACAACGATACCGACGGCGCCCACCGCGGGCTCATCCACGCCCAGGTGACCGAGGTCTACTACATCCTGTCAGGCGGCGGAACTCTCCTGACCGGTGGCGAACTTTTTAATGCGACCGAGCCGTCCGCCGGAAGCGACCTCATCGGGCCAACGTTCAGTGCAGAATCCAGGAACGGCCAAATTCGCGAAATCTCGGAAGGAGATGTGGTGGTGGTTCCGGCCGGGACCTTACACGGATGGACCGAGATTCCCGATCAGGTCACCTACCTCAGTATCCGGGCCGATCCGCACGATGCGCTACCGGCCGGATTCGTAAATGAACTGATCCGCTGACATCGTACTCGCAACGAACTGGAGACCGAAGGCCATGAACAGGATTATCACCTCGGCTGGCGTCTGCGTGATGCTGGCCATGGGCGCCTCGTTGGCGCAAGCACAGGTCCCCTCGGATTTTGATCCAGCCAACTGGGATTTCGGATCGCGCTTTGACACGGATGGAGAGGTCCCGATCTGGAACCCCGTCATGCAAAAGATCAAGAACGGGGAGCCGGTCATCGGAGGCACCATCCGCGCCACGGATCCCCGGACCTACTGCGCAACGGCTTCGGCCGGTTACGACTTCACGTGGATCGAGATGCAGCACGAAGCGATGACCTGGGAACAGGTGTCTCGCATGTGGCTTTCTTGCCCGCGGCCGGCCGTACCCGGCGTCCGCATCCCCCACGAGAGCGAGGAAAACATCCAGAAGCCGGTGGACAGTGGCGCCCTCGTCATCGTGGTGCCGACCGTCGATTCGGTGGAGGAGGCACAGCGCGCGGTCAATTGGACGTACTTCCCGCCGATGGGTCGACGCAGCAACGGCGGAGGTCAGGGGTTCAGTCGCACCATGTGGGGCGGAGTTCCCGGGGGCTACCGCGCCACCTGGAACGAGAACGTCGTGTTGATCCTTATGATCGAGACGTTGGAGGGTGTACAGGCTGCCCGCGAGATCGCCAAGATCCCGGGTGTGGACGGCCTCTTCGCGGCCTCGGGCGACCTGGGTAATTTCTCGGGGTTCCGTGCGGGCCAGCCGCAGTACGAGATGTTGATCGCCGAGGTGGTGGAGGCGGCTCAGGAAGCCGGAAAGATCGCCTGTGGTCCGCTCGGCTGGATGGGGACACGGCCCGAGTTCATGTGCTTCCAGGGAGGCACCGAGGGTGCCAACATCCGCCGCGGCGCCCAATCCGAGATTGGGGCGGCGAACCAGCGGTTCGCGGGTGTGTCCGGGAGTCCGAGGATCGCCAGCGTGTTGGCTGATCTCAGCGGCGGGTGCGGCGAGATCGTCTACGAGGACGACTGCCTTCGTGCGGTCAGGGGAGCGGCGGGCGCAGCGGGTGCGCTGTCGGCGGCGGAGCAGCAGGGCGTCCGCACGAGGATCATGGAGCTCATGGCTGCCCACCCGAACCAGGCGGCAAGCATCCGCGAGGCCGCGGCGGGCGCGGGACTCCAGATAGAGGGCCGGTAAGAAGCCTCAACCCGGGGGTTGCCATCTGGCACCCCCCCCCGGGCTTCTTTCGCGCTCGGTACGCTCTAGGCGTGCAGGGCCAGGAAACCCACCGTCACGTTGTCGAGCGCACCCCGCTCATGGGCGAGGGCCACGAGGTCGGCGGCTTTTTCGTCGAGGCCAGTGATTGCCGGGCCCTGCAGGGCATCCTCCAGTTCTTGGTCCGTCATCAACCCGGCCAAACCGTCACTACAGAGCAGAAAAAGGTCGCGAACAGCCTTCACTGAAATGTCCCAAAAACTGTATACAGCCTTCATTGAGGGGTAAAGGAAGCCAAGATTAGGGTCGAGGGACACCCTTGCGCAAAATTGGCGCGTCTCCAGGTGCCGCTCGTTGCATCAGACCGGGAACAGGGGACGTATAGGGGGTTAAGATGAGGTGTTCGTCCACTCCGGCGATGCGGGAATCGCTTTGCGTAGCTCAGTTCGCCGGAAGTCTTTTTGAGCATATATACAAACCGAGAACAAAGTGATAGATTCTACGGCTGTGGATTTTACGACTCATAAAATTGTGGCAGGAACGTGATTCCAACTTCAAAACCTGAACAGGTTTAGGAGATAGATTTCGATGGCTACGGCAACCACGCGTAAGCGAAAGGGTCGTGGAAACCCCCTCGCCGGTTTCGACGCCAGCATTGAGGAGAAGACGGCTCTCGACCAGTACTTGAGGGATGTGAGCCGGCACGAGCTGATTACGCCCGACAAGGAAAAGGAGTTGGGCGCTCTGGCCCAGAAGGGCGACCAGGATGCTATCCAGGAGCTTGCCCGTGCCAATCTCCGATTCGTCATCAGTGTGGCGAAAAAGTACCAGAACCGCGGTGTCGCTCTCACAGATCTGATTCAGGAAGGCAATGTCGGGCTGGTCACTGCCGCTCGTAAGTTCGATCCTGAGCAGGGCGTGAAGTTCATCAGCTACGCGGTTTGGTGGATTCGTCAGGCGATTCTCGCCTCGCTCGCGAACCACGGACGGGCTGTGCGTGTTCCGCTCAACCGTGCTTCTGATTTGGCGCGCATCTTCCGGGAGAAGGAGCGCCTCAAGCAGGAGTTGAACCGGGAGCCCACGTCCGAAGAGTTGAGTGGCGCTACGGATCTGACGCCGGAATTGATCGAATCCTTGCAGACTCTAAACGCGGCTGAGATTCGGCTGGACGCGCCGATCGGCGACAGCGAAGACTCTCAGCTCGTGGAGCGCTTCATTTCCGAAGAGGCTGCAGAGCCCGAGCAGGATGTAGAAGGCAGGCTTTTGACCGAGACGGTCGGGGTCGCGCTGACGATGCTTGAAGCTCGGGATGCGAAGGTTTTGCGCCTGTACTTCGGGCTCGAGGGAGAGCGTGAGCACACGTTGGAAGAGATCGGCAATTTGCTCGGCGTTACACGAGAACGTATTCGCCAGCTCCGTGACCGTGCACTCCGGCGGCTCCGTGAGGGTGGTAAGGGAGATGCCCTGGAGTCTTTCGCCGCGTGATGTTCAGCGAGGGATGCCCCGCCCCCCGTGAGGCCGATGGCCTTCGCGGGGGGTGGGGATTTTTTTTTGCCGGTTGGCGGGGCGGTGACACAGCGTGAACGGGATGGTTCGCCAGGTCGGGGGTGGTGTCTACACGGTGGCCCTGGAGTCGGGGGAGATCGTCGAGGCTTCCTTGAGGGGTCGGCTTAAGCTCGAGGAACGAGCGGGGGACCAGGTGGTGATCGGCGACCGAGTTAGTCTCGACGTAATCGACGACGAGGCTCACGTCATCGAGGAGGTGTTTCCAAGGGCGACCGCGATCACCCGCAGCCGCTTCGGGGGCCGAACCATCAAGGTTCTGGTTGCCAACGCCGACCGCCTGCTCGTCGTGGTGGCCGCTGCCCAGCCGAAGCCTCGCCGGGATTTGATCGACCGTCTTCTGGTTGTGGGCGAGTCAGGAGGCGTGACGCCAGTGATCGTCGTGAACAAGGTAGACCTCGACGATGCCTCCGAAGTGGTGAGCGGACTCGAACAGCTCTATTCGCCCCTCGGGTATGACGTACTGCGGACCAGCGCAGTCGCAGGCGAAGGAATGGATCGGCTTGCGGAGCAGCTCTGCGAGGGGATCGCCGCACTCGCGGGTCCTTCGGGCGTCGGGAAGTCGAGCCTCGTGAATGCGCTCGAGCCGGAGCACGCGCTCAGAACCGGTGAGCTCAGCCGCAAGCGTGGTACGGGCCGGCACACGACCGTGAGTTCCAGCCTCATCCAGCTCCATTGTGGGGGTTTGGTGGCGGATACACCGGGGTTCAGCGACGTAGGAGTCTGGGGCGTACCCAGAGAGGAATTGGACCGTTGTTTCCCGGAGCTCCGCGCTTTGAGGTCCTCGTGCCGCTTCAGGGAGTGCAGCCACCTGCACGAGCCCGACTGTGCCGTCCGGCAGGCGTTGGATGAAGGTGCCATCGACCCAGGCCGCTTCGAGAGTTACAGCACCCTGTATGAGGAGTCAGGGTCTTGAAAGAGGGGTCACTCGGGGTACACCCGTGGCCGGGTCGTTGCTGACCGAGATAGGCCACTCGTAGACACGCTTGAGCGTTTCTTCCCGCAGCACCTCTTCTGGTTCGCCCTCTGCCGCGACTCTACCGCGATCCAGGAGGAGCAATCTGTCCGCGAAGCGCGCGGCGAGATCGAGATGGTGGGTGATGAGGAAGACCGTCATCCCGGCGGCGGCGGACGCTCTGAGTAGCTCCAGAATTTCCATCTCGTGGCGGACGTCGAGGCTTGCCGTGGGTTCATCCAAGAGGAGCACGTTCGGCTCCTGTGCGAGTGCCCGGGCCACCCTGGTTCGCTGGACCTCACCACCGGACAACGTGGAGAGGTATCGCTGCGCCAGGTTGTCGACGTCGCACATTCGCATGGCTTCGGATATGGCCTCTTTGTCGGTCGGTGTCTCTGATTGGAGGGCGCCCAAGTAGGGGTAGCGCCCCATCGCCACGAGCTCCCTCACTGTAATGGGAAAAGCGACAGATTCCGACTGCGTTACGACGCCGGCCTCCTGAGCCAGCGCCCGCCGATCCCAATCTGACACGGGCCGACCGAATACTTGGGTCTGACCCGCCTGATGCGGCACCATGCCGAGGAGCGCTCGAAGCAGGGTCGACTTCCCCGAGCCGTTCGGGCCCAAGACGGCGTAGAAGGAACCCCGCGGCACCGTCATGGAAACCGAATCGAGCGCGGGCGCGGGTGCATTGGGATAGTGGACCCTCAGCTCAGTCGCCCAGAGGGCCGCCGATGCATCATTCCTCGTTTCGGCTGGTTCCGTGGACTCGGTCGCCACTTACGCTCCGACCCCAGTGCCAGCCCCGGCCCCCACACTGCGCCGAAGCAAGAGAAGAAAAAGTGGGACCCCTACGAACACCGTGATGACACCAATCGGTACCTCGGTGGGCGGCAGGACGGTACGGGCTGCGATGTCCGCCAGCATGAGAAACACCGCTCCCGCGAGGAATGCAAGTGGAAGGAGGACTCGGTAGTCGGCACCGACCAAGAGCCGGATGCTGTGGGGAACGATCAGCCCCACGAAGCCGATGACACCCGTGGCCGCCACTCCAGCGGCCGTCAGCAGCGAAGCGAGGACGTATGCGATTCGTTTGACGCGTTCCACGTCGGCTCCAAGGTAACCCGCAGTCTCCTCGCCGATCGCTAGGAGGTTCAGTGGACGAGCGAGACCAACGAGCGCGATTACTGCCGGGATGCTGTACAGAGTGACCATCCACACAGTGCGCCAGTCGGAGCCCACAAGGCTACCCATCATCCATAGGACCGCGCTCCGCACTGTTCGTGCGTCCGAAATCGAGAGCACGAAGGCCATACAGGCCGTGAAGAAGGCCCCGACGACCACACCGGCCAAGAGTAGAACGCGCACGTCCACCCGGTCGTCAGCGGTGGCTGCGACTCTCAGCACGAGAAAGATCGCGACGAGCGCTCCCGCGAAAGCGGCGGCCGGTAGCGCCCAGGAAAGTGAGGCCGCCAGGCCGAGAGCTAGAGCGAGAACCGCTCCGGTGGCGGCTCCCCCCGAGATTCCGAGGATGTAGGGCTCGGCGAGTGGATTACGAAGTAGAGCCTGAAAAACGGCGCCTGAGAGCGAGAGCCCGCCTCCCACCAGAATGGCCATCACCGCTCGAGGGGCGCGGAGCCCCACTACGATCCGCCGGTCATTGATATCCCCCTCGCCAAGTAGAGCCGCGAACACCTGGCCGGGCGTGAGGTCAGCCTCGCCGACAAGGATGCTCAGCAGGAAGACGAGGACCACGGCGAGACCCAATACGGCTGCCCAGGTAATGGGCTTCATCGGGGCCCTTGATCGAAGGCTCCAGGATGAATCAGGCGTGCGATGTCCCGGGCGGCTCGACCGAGCCCGGGGCCGGGAATCTCAACGGAGGCCGGTAGAGCGGCGCTCCGCACATGTGCGAGCAGCGGAGGGGGTGTCAGTCCCTCGGGCAGGAGGATCAGGTCCAACTCCCGAGCGAGGAGTGCCTCCATACTCACCGGAGCGTACAACGGGCCGAGGTCATCGAAAACGTTGTTTCCACCTGCGACCGCCATGAGCTCGTCGATGTACGTACCCGGGCCGGCCACCCAGGGGGGATCGCCACCGAGGAGGTACACGACGCGGGGCTCGGGAAGCTCAGCCACTCGTCGAGCCACGTCGTCGAGGGTGTCACGGATCTCACGGAGCACCAAGTCTGCGGCCTCGGACTCGCCCATGATTCTCCCGAGGTCACCGATGATGGTCAGGACGTCGTCGATTCCGTCGGGCTGGACGGCGAAGTGGGGAGTCCCCAAATCGGTGAGGCGTTCGGCTGTAGCCAGGTCCGAATCACCGGCGAAGCGGATCACGAGGTCGAGATCCAGAGAGACCAGAATCTCCAGGTTGGGCTGGAGGCCGCCGCCCACGGACGGTAGCCCGGAAAGCTCGGGCATACGGTCGTAGTCCGTTCGGCCGGCCAGGTGGTTGGCGACGCCCATCTCCAGAAGTGCTTCTGTGGCCGAAGGAACCAGAGAGACGATTCTCCGGGGCGCTGCTTGGAAAGTGTGTCGGGTTCCGGCGGCGTCGATCAGTTGGATGGGGTAGCCCGCCGGGGAGTCCTCGGGCTCGCCAGCGCCGCCCGACGCCTGTTGGCCAGAGAACGTGTCGCAGCCGACCAGGGCGGCTACGAGCAACCATATGACCGAACGACGCATGCTTCGCTCGCCCAGCGCGCCTAGCGCCCCAGCCCTGAAGACGTAGGAGCAAGTCCGCATGGGTCCCGGTAGTCTTCCACCCAGTCTCCTCCCTGTCGGGTCAGCGTGGAGAGCCACATGGACTGTTCGCCCATGACCTCGATCACCATTTCCTCGCTTCCGTCTCCGTCGATATCGAGGTGGTCGAAGTAACGTGTGGCACCCTTTCCGTCGAGGGAGCTCAATCGGTAGTCCACGTAAGTGCGTCTGTAGTCCGCTCCGTTATCATCATCCGCCGTTAGGAAGATCGAGTATGCTTCACGGGGCGCCGGGCCTACTGCGAGATCGTCGTCGGATACGAACGTAGCGACCACGGTCGGCGTCGCACCGGGCCGGGCCCGAAACACCTGGATGTCCTGCCGGATATCTCTCACATCTCCGGTAAAAAACACACCGACGTCCCGAAGGACCCGCAGCGCCATCCTGAGTGAGGTGTTCCGGAGCTCTGTTGTTTGGGCGACGGGAGAATAGGTGCCGTATCCAAGTTGGCTTCCTTCCCGCGCCGGAGCGGCGAGAAATTTCTGGACCGCCGATACGGTCGGTATCAACTGGATCTGGCCCCGGACCTGGGGCCGCACCCTGCAATACCGCTCGTCCACCGAAAAACTTTCGGCGCTGAAGCTCCCGATCTGAGCCCCTTCGGAGAACAGCGTAAACTGCAGGCCCGGTGTCAGGTGATCTGACGCGAACGCTCTGCTCGCCTCGACGGATCCGATGCCCTCGATCGGGGAAAGCCCGTCGGGCCCGATTTCCGCCACAGGCACCAGGGTCGCCTCCTCTCCGTCTCGGTAGCCCAGGTACAACACCGGCCCCAAGGATGGCCCTTCCGGAACAGTGTCCCCGACGACCTCTGCGTCGGCGGGTGGCCGGTCGGAAACCAGGCTATCGGACGGGGAACGCAGGCTCACGTCGATCCCGCCCCATTCCACGTTGTCGCAGCCTGTAACGACGATTACAATCCCGAATAACAGGAGCCTTTGGAGGGCTGTGTTCATGCGGAAAAGCTATCTGGGCTTGCTCCATTGAGGAAGGGATTAGGGTGGGCACCGGCGTTCGTCGCAGGTTTTGGAGCAGGGGCGTCGGGCACCGTGGCTGTCGGTCTTCTACTGTACTCCGGAGAGGGACTGCTCAGATCGCTGGCGCTGATCGTGGCGACCGCGCTCGGGGCTTTCAGTTTGGGCCTGGGTACGGGCGGACCGCCCAGCGACTGGAACCAAGCGCTGGAGTCCCTTCGGAGACGTTGGCTTTTCGTGCTGGTAGCCTTTGCTGCTGCGGCCGGGTTCGCGTTCGTATGGGATGTTTTTGCGGCCTTCGGTGGGTCAGCGACGACACAGGCGCTGGGACTCGCCCTGCTTGCGGGCCTCCCGCTCTATGCCTGCGGTCACCTCTTGAGAGGCATAAACGCGGCGCGGATGATGGCTGGCCTGACGGGTGACGGTGCGTTGGCATCGCTAGGCGCCGCCGCCGGCGTGTTGGTGACCGGTCTCGGTGCTCTCACCCGCGTCGGAGTGCCCTCGTTCGTGCTGTTCCTGATCGTCATACTCTCGGGGACTGCGCGTCTTCAGGGGTGGGCCCTGCGGCCCGAGGCGCTCGACACAGCCGGGCCCGAGACGCAGTGATCATCGCGCACCTGTCGGATCTGCATCTCGGTTATCGGGCTTTCGGAAATATGGAGCAGGGCAGAAATGTTCGAGAGGCCGATGTCGCCCGTGCCTTTCACCAGGCGATCCAGAGGATCCTCGAGATCGCCCCGTCCGTGGTGCTCGTGGCCGGCGACGTTTTCGATCGGCCCGAGCCCCCCCACTCCGCGCTCGTAGCGCTCGCCCAGGGATTGCAGTCGTTGAGAAAGGCGCTCCCGGATACGCCGGTCCTGATGGCGGCCGGAGCCCGTGACACACCGGCCGGTCCGGCCGATCCAGGTGCCCTAGCTGCCTTCGATACGCTGCCGGGCGTCGAGGCCGTCACCGCAACGACCCGGTCTGTTTACTACTCACGATTGGATCTGAACGTAGTCCTCGTCCCACACCGATCGACGATCCAGGGCCCCGGGCCCTTGGTGGAACCGAACCCCGATGCGCGATGGAACGTGCTCGTGGCGTATGGATCGGTGGATCGGGAGGAGACCGTGCTTCTCTCATTGAACTCGGCTGATTGGGATTATGTGGCGCTGGGGCACGAACACTTTCGACGCGAGCTGGTGCCTGGCGTGCACTACGCAGGCGCGCTCGAGCGGGTGGGGGCCACACCCTGGGAGGAGGCGGCTGAAGAAAAAGGCTTCCTGACGTACGATCTCGAGTCCGGGCAGGTTCGGTTTCATCCGATCCACGGTCGTCCGGTCGTATCACTGGAACCCATCCCGTTCGAAGCAGATCGGCCCGAACGGCTGAGGGAGCGGGTCGGGGAGGTGCTGGTCGAGGTGCCCGGCGGCATCGAAGAGAAGATCGTTCGGATTCGAATTCAAGGGTTACCAGCGCAAAGGTTGGACCTTCTCAACGGTGTGTTGCCTGAGTATAGGCGGCGTGCACTACACCTCGAAGTGCAGCTCGATGACGAGCCGCTAGAGCATCTGGGGCACCCCACCCAGGAGATGAAGCCGTCCACTAGGCTGGCTTCCAGGTTGGCTGAGCACCTTGCGGGTCTCCTCGAACGTCGGGGGTAGTGTGGCGTCCTATGAAGTACGTGAGTGATTCCATCGATACGGGCGTGGCAGGAGCCGAACAGGAGCCGCTCGATCTTCAGCTCGGTTCCGGGCTGACGGCATTGGTCGGGGGGGACGGCCTTCTGCGTAGTGAAATCATGGAGCGGTTCGCGCGGAGGCTGGCCCAGGATGACGAACGTCTACAGACGCTGATCGCCGGGCCGGGCCCGGTCGGACCCGCACTCGCATGGCGCCGCGCGGTTCGTATTCTGGCGCAGTGGTCGGGCCTCGAGGGCGTCGACCAGGAGGAGGCTGCCCTGATCCAAGGGGGATCCCGAGCCGGCGATCCTCCGCTCTGGACCGACTCGGGGGTAGATGGTCTCCGCGCACGGGTGGAAGAGTTGAGGTGCCTTCCAGATGCGCTTCGTGCGAAGGCGCACGAGTTGCGAGGGTTACGTGCGGACGGGATCGAGGTGGGCGGGGATCTGGAAGTCGCGAACATGGATTGGCTCCGCGAGCGACAGGACGCCGAGACACATCTCCTCGCGTATCGCGATCGGGCCCGGGAGCTCAAGGTTCGCCTACGGCAACTCGAAGAGGGCGGCAGGGACACGGCGTGCCCGACTTGCGACCGGGTCCTCAGCGAGCGGTTCGAGTCGGTCGTGGACGTGATCCGTGAAGAGTGGGAATCGGTGGTGCAGGACGGGAGTTGGTGGAAGCGTCGCAAGGAGCAACTGGACCTGAAACCGCCCCATGTACAGGACCTCGAGGGGAAGGCACTACGTCTCCGTGCCACGATCGAGGAGTGCACCGAAGAGGTTGAACGTCTGAGGGCCCGTTTGCCCGAGTTGGCCGAAGCGGAAGACACCCTCGCGGTGGTTCAGGTAGCGGATGGTCTTTCGGAACCAGGTGAGGGTAAGGGCGCGGAATCGGCTTCTGACTTCCATCTCCGACGCCGTGCGCTGGAAGCCCTACGGCGAGAGCTGCTGTCGGACGCCCGTGATGCGCTGACCGCCCGGACTGGACGGTATCTGAATCACCTGACGAGCGGTGGTGTGCTTGGGGTTGGCGTGGCCGGTGATGGCGAACCCACTATCGTTCGAGACGAAGGTGCTCGGAGGATCAACTCCGATGAGGAGGTCGCCGCCTATCTATTGGCCTTACGGCTCGCACTCGTCGACCTGGCTGCCGGTTGCGGGGTCCACGCGCCCGAGATTCTCCTGGGAGACACGTTCGATCGCCTGGAGCCCGACGCCAAGTTGAGGGCGGTCGGGCTCCTTCGCACGCTGCTCGTCCGAGTCCCGAAGATTCTTCTCTTTTGCCGCGGTGACATTCTCGACGCGACACCCGAATGGTTCGATTGGATCGTAGAGTTGACGGTCGACCGGCACGGATCTCCGTTCGCCCGCGTGCGACGGAGCGGCGTGGGGAGGCTACGGATTCACTGATCTCCCCCGGAGACCAGGACCGTGGACCGAGGTGTCCGCCTTACAGCCGCTGGTGATCGGCGCGCCAATTGGTCACTCGTTTCTTGATCTCCTTGCGGTCCTGGATCCCCTCGGCCGTTACGGTCGCGACCAACGCCCCGACCTCACCATCCGAAGCGAACCTCAGGGCGATCAGTTGCTCAGTCGTCAGGTTGTCGATTACACCCCCCTGATCGGGTGGAAGCAGCTCGCGAAGACGCATTCGCTCCTCGAGGCGAATGACCCGGTCCTGGGCGCCGAGCGCGAAGAGACGGGCGAACAACCCGATCATCACCAGCGCGAGGGCCACTAGAAGCGATATCACTGAGTCCCCGGAGAAAGACGTGGCGGCCACGTAACCCGAATAAATCAGGTTGATCATGAGAATCGGGAGCGCCACGTAGTGGAAGCCGGGCACGGACTTCTGGTGGTTGGCATAACTTTGAGGGGGTCCATCCGTTGCCATGAGGCTCTCCTTGGTTCGGTAAAACGGCCAGCAAGTTCGCTAAAACGGCGGACCGATCGAGCGGTCACGAGCCGTGAGCGACATAGGATAGGGGAGCAGGGACACCACCGCCATCGGCCTCTTCTACCGACCGAGTAGCAGACCGAGCTCCTGCCAGGCGATCGCGCGGTCCTGATACCTCATGCCGAGTTCCTCGTCGCCGGACTGAAGAGCGCTCTGTGTGAGAGCGGCGAAGACCCAGGAGTAATAGTTCGGGATTCCGACGGTGGATTGATCGGGCCAATGGTCCCACTCATCGGGGATACCTGTCCGATGCATGAAGACCTCGTCCGCGAGCGTACGCGTACGCTCAACGTCCAGCCAGAACCCCGTGACCCGGGCCATCTGCGCATCTTCTAGTAAGACGTTTCGGGAATTCACGTCAGGAGGGCCCGGGTGGAGTCGAAAGGCCAAACCGTGCCTCACCAGGTACGGATCGACACCCAGGTCCTGAGCTGCGCTTCCGCTCGACGAGAAGTAGATGGGCCGGTCTTCTACGCTGTTTTGAATGAGAAGTAGGGCGAACTGCTGCCACGGATAGATCACGGTCCCCCCCGGTATCTTCGCCACCACGGGTCCGAGCGGAAAATCGCGATCCTCGGGAATGGATACGTAACCGGCTGGTCCGGCAACCTCGCCTATGGTCTCGTCGTCCACAGGCAGGGCCGTTCGGGTGGGCGGTCTCACGGGATCCTCCGTGAGGATGGCGATCCGTCCCAGCGAGCCTGCGGCGCTGGGATCAGCGGTATAGATGGGCTCACCTTCCTGAGGGTCGTAGGGTCGCTGGCAGACGATGGTGGTCCTGCTGTCACTCGCCTGTACACCCGGTGGGCACGGCGTTGTGAGGTCTCGAATCTGTTTGACGTACCAGTCCAGATTGAAGTAGGAGGTGACGATGACGGTGACGTCGCGGCGTATCCCCTCGGTCTCCTGCAAGTACCACAGCGGAAACGTGTCGTTGTCACCGTTGGTAAAAAGGATGCTGTAGGGCTCCACGCTCATCAGGAGGTTGTACGCCCAATCCCGTGCCGAGTAGTCCGTTCGGCGGCTCGCCCAGGACCAGTTGGACACCAGCGGGATCAAAGCCAGCGCGAGCACAGGCGCGGCGCGGGACCACGAGCCCTTGAGTTGTTCGGCGGTCCATTGCCAAAGCGCCGCGATTCCGATTCCTGCCCAGAGACCCCAGACCGAGAAACCGACGATGAAGAAGTAATCCCGCTCACGCACTTCGTGAACGTCCGTCGGACTCGGGGAGCCGAGCGAAAAGCCGTAAGAGAAGTTGAGGTAATAGACGAGGCCGATGGAGAGCGTGCCGAACAGCGTCAGGATGTAGAGAGCGGTGGCCGAGTCTCTACGTAAGTGTTGGACCGCACCGTAGAGGCCCAGACCCGTGAACAAGAAGGTGAACAAGACTCTCGGGCCTGGGAAAAGCGTATCGGTCCCTCCCACGCCCCTGGCCCACTGCCAGTCGAAATACTGTAGGTAGTTTGTGAGTTGCGACAACAGAGGCGCCAACCGTGGGATCACCGGCGGTTTGAGGTACTGTTGCCTCGACAGCGCCGCCGAAAGCTCAGTGCAACCCGCGCGGCCCAGCGTTCCGATGCTCGTGAGAGCACTCTGGATACTGGAACAGGTCGGGTCGGCCTCATTGATGATCGGGCCGAGTGCAGCCCGTAGCGGCAGAAAGAGATGAATGGAAAGACCGAGGAAGGCGACGAAGACGCCTATGACGTAGAGACGCCAGTTGAGCAGCACCCGGGGAGAGACCCACAGGACGAACAGAACGAGCGCCGGGGCGGCGAGAAACGCCATGAGATGGTTTCCCACCGACAGCCCCAAGATGAACGCGATCAGTACCAGAAGGTTGTCATCTCGGCCTTTGCCGAGGTTCTCACGCCAGTGGAAGGCCAGCCACGTCAGCAGTGCGATGGTCATGAGCGAGACCGTGTAGACCTTCTCGTTCACGTTGGACTGGTTCCAGACCGTAAACGCAGTTGCGCTCACCATCACCGCCGCGACGGCACCCACGAGGCGGAACCGGCGATCGTCGGAGAAAAATGAAAGAATGTGATGGACCGCCAGGAACCAGAGACCGTGGGCTACGCTGCCCATGAGGGCGGAGAACAGGTTGATTCGTGTCGCGACCGAGAGGCCCAGGGGCGCGAGGAGAAGGTCCCAGGTTCGGGCCAACAAGACGAAAAGCGGATTTCCCGGTGGATGGGGGATGCCGAGGATGTGCCCCGTCGCAATGTATTCGCTCGTATCCCAGTACGCGGTCGTCGGCGACAGCGTCAGTGTATACAGGAGACCGACACAGAGGCCTACGATCAGGGCCCAGAGATAGATCGGTTCCGCGTTCGTCAGCTCCGCGTCCACCGGAGTGTCGGCGAGATGATTCTCCCCGTCCGGCACGAGCTTGGGGTTCGGTCTGTCTTGACTCCGATTCATGGCCGTTCTGGTAAGGCGGTCAAGTGCAGGTTCCCCCATTGATCGACTTCGAGCCCCCAGCCTATGGGAACCCAGGTGGTCGCGCTGTATTCTAACACGAGAGCGGGCCCCGTCAGCGTCTGATCTGGGCTCAGGTCACGCCGCCAAGCACGATTCACCTCCGTCCACTGGCCCTCCAGGTACATCCGTGTCCGTTCGAGCTTCGGGGCGTTCCCGTCACGCACAATGGGTTCCATGTCGAGCGGCGGCCCAGGGGCGGAAGCGATGGATCGGAGAGTGACCGCCTCGACGGGCGTTGCTGGACGCTGATAACCGTATCGGGTTTCGTGTAGGGCGTGAAACCGAGTGTCCCAGTCCTGGGCCTCGACTCGCAGCTCGAAGCTCTGCCGTTCGTACCGAGCGTCTACCCACTGCCACAACGAGAGTTGGTCCCTGGGCACGCCCTCATCCGCCATGGCCGCGACGACGGCTTGTTCCAACTCGGCGAACACCTTCCGGATGTTCTCGTGGGCGTTGGCTGACTTTGTGGAAATCAACACCGTCCTGGAGACCTCCCGCGTGACGTCCGCGGTCAGCATCCCGTAGGCTGAGAGAAGTCCGGGGTGAGGGGGCACGATGGCGCGGCGGGTGCCTAATCGCTCGGCCAGATGCGCCGCGTGTAGGCCGCCGGCGCCGCCGAAGGCTACCAGGGCGAAGTCCGCCGGATCGTATCCTCGTTCCACCGAGATAACCCGAAGGGCGCGCTCCATGGCCGCGTCCGCGACTGCGAGCACACCCTCGGCAGCAACTTCGAGGCTTGCTCCGAGACGATCTGCAAGGTCCTGAAGATGCGGTTCGACCGCTGACCGGTCCAGCGTCCCCCCTCCTCCCAAGAAGGCATCGGCGGGCAAGCGCCCCAGCCAGACGTGGGCATCTGTGACCGTGACATCGGCTCCGCCCTTCCCGTAACAGATGGGGCCGGGGTCGGCGCCCGCCGATTCGGGTCCCACACGCAGAGCACCGCCGGGGTCGACCCGAGCCAACGACCCGCCCCCAGCGCCGACCGTATGGATGTCGATGACCGGGATCGCGACGGGCTGACCGCCGATCTCCAACTCTCTCGTGTGCAGAGGGGCCCCCGGGCACAAGGACACATCGGTGGAAGTGCCCCCCATATCGAACGTGATGATGTGGTCATGCCCGGCTTGGCGCCCCCATGCGAGAGCCCCGACAACGCCTCCCGCGGGGCCGGAAAGCACCATGTGCACCGGCTCCTGGGCGGCACGGTCCAAGGGGAAGGACCCGCCGTTCGACCCCATGATACTCACGCGCTCTGCTCCGGCCTCCCGGGCCAGGCGCCTCAAGTACGCCGAGATACGTGGCGCGACATAGGCGTTCACGACCGTTGTCGAGGTTCTTTCGTACTCTCGGTATTCCGGGAGGAGTCTGACGGACACCGACAGCGGTACGTCTAACCCGGCGAGGGCATCGGCTACGCTCTCCTCGTGACTGGCATTCGCATAAGAGTGCAGGAGCACGACCGCAACCGATTCCGCGCCGCCCACCAACTCAGGGAGTGCTTCGAGTTCAGCGGGGTCGAGCGGCTCGATGGCCTCACCGTCGGGCCCCATCCTGCCTTGGATGCCGTGGCGGTCATCACGGTTTACTAGCGGAGGAGGACGGTGGCCGACGAGAGCGTATAGCTGGGGCCGATTCTGTCTGCCGATCTCCAAGATGTCCTCGAAGCCCGCGTTCGTGACGAGTTTTACCCGGGCTCCTTTCCGCTCGAGAAGGGCGTTGGTGGCCACCGTGGAGCCGTGCAGGAGAACGAACGGAACGTGGGCTTCACGTTTGTCCGCCTCACGTTCGTCGGTGTTCCCGCCGACTCGTTCCAGTATCCGGCGAAGGCTCTCCAGCACGGCATCGGACGGATCGCCTGGCGTCGACGGAAGTTTCAAGGAGTGGAGGCGCCCTCCGTCCAGGAGAAGGACGTCCGTGAACGTTCCTCCGGTATCCACGGCCACCACGGCGGGGATCTTTCCCTTTTTCGCTTCGCCCATAAGTTTCTTGGCCCTTTCGGGACGATATCACTCTGACTGCTGGATCCATGGAGCTCAAGCCTACACTAGAAGAATTTCGCGCCCAAGCGACTGGCACGGGTGTCCTCCCCGTGTGGAGAGAGTTCCTCTTCGACGTCGATACGGCTGTTACCGCCTACGCGAAGATTCGTCGTCCGCCTTTCGGTTTTCTCCTTGAGTCCGTTGTCGGGGGTGATCAATGGGCTCGGTACACGTTTCTGGGGAGTGCGCTGGCCCAGGCTTGGCGCCTCCATGGGGACCGGGCGGAGTTATGGACGCCAGACGACGGCTGGTCACCCATCGTCACCGACGACCCACTGGCAGACCTCGACCAGCGGCTACGAGTTCGGCGGCCACTGGCCACCGGGGGCCTCCCGAGACTCTGGGGAGGTGCAGTAGGGTACTTCGGGTACGATGTGGTGCGCCAGGTCGAGCGGCTCCCCGATGAACCGAAGGACGATCTCGGGTTACCCGACGGGCTCTTCATGTTCATGGACGTCGTGCTCGCCATCGACAACCTTCTGGGTCGTGCCATGGCGATCGCCACTGTCGAAGTCGAGAACGGGTTGGACGACGACGAGCTTCGCCGCAGGTACGAGGAAGCCGCCGAAAAGACCCAGCGGCTGGTCTCCCAGCTTTCCGAGGAGGCTTCGCCGCCACCCCTGGAGATCGGCGCCGAACCCAGCGAGGACCCAGCGTTCTCCAGTACGATGACTCGCAAGCAGTTCGAAGCGGGAGTCGAAAAGATTCGAAAGTACATTTTTGCCGGTGATGCCTTCCAGGTGGTTCTGAGCCAACGGCTCGCCATGCCCATGCCGGCGGATCCGTTCGAGCTCTACCGGGTGCTTCGTTCGGTCAATCCGTCTCCTTATCTGTACTTCCTCGAGCTCGATGGGTTTTCACTCGTCGGAAGCTCACCCGAGGTCCTCGTGCGCGTCGAAGACGACATTGTTACGGTCCGGCCAATCGCCGGGACGCTACCAAGGGGGGCGACACCGGAGGAGGATCGGGCTTTTGCCCTCGACCTCCAGGCGGACGAAAAGGAGCTTGCCGAGCACCGCATGCTGGTGGACCTGGGCAGGAATGATGTCGGCCGCGTCGCCGAGTATGGATCTATCACAGTGCCCGATCTCATGATCGTCGAGCGTTTCTCGCACGTCATGCACCTCTCCAGTCAGGTGGAGGGGAAGCTCAAGCAGGGGCTGTCGGCCATCGACGTGTTCAAGGCCTGTTTCCCGGCCGGCACCGTGTCGGGGGCGCCCAAGGTCCGAGCGATGGAGATTATCGATGAGCTCGAACCCAGAAAGCGAGGCCCCTATGCCGGTGCGGTGGGGTACTTCGGCTGGGGTGGCACGTCGATGGACACGGCGATCACGATCCGCACGGTGGTCGTAAAGGACGGTACGGCTTATGTGCAGGCGGGCGCGGGTATCGTGGCCGACTCGGATCCGGCGAAAGAGTATGAAGAGACGCTGAACAAGGCGCGGGCGCTTCTGCGTGCGGGGGCGATGCTCACGTCCTGAACCGAACACTACGTCCGCGGCTGGCCAAGTTCCTCATAAAGATAAGCCAACGCCCGAATCCCCAACTCGATGTTCTCTTCCGGAAACCACTCATTAGGGGCGTGCAGGTTCGCCCCGGGCAATGAAAAGCCCATCAGAAGCACCGGTGCACCGAGGATTCGTTCGAACTCGCCGACGATCGGGATACTACCGCCGCCGCCCGCCAGGACGGGAGCGGATCCGAAGGCCTTGAGGAGTGAAGACGCCGCGGCCTCTTTGAGACGGCCGTCGAGCTGCGCCCGCCAGGGGAGCCCTCCGTGTAGTTCCTCGATGGTCACTGTGACTCCGGGTGGAGTCACCGAGGCTACGTGCGCTCGGAAGAGCTCCGCCACGCACTGCGGCGTCTGATCGGCAACCAGGCGGAAGCTCACTTTGGCCATGGCCTCGGCGGGCAGCACCGTCTTGGCGCCCTCGCCCGTGTAGCCTGAGAGGAGCCCGTTGATCTCACATGTAGGGCGGATCCAGAGTCGTTCAAGGATGGAGAAACCGGGTTCGCCGCCCGCTGGTGCGGCGCCCAGAGACTCCTCGAATTCGTCCTCATCGAAGGGAAGATCTCGAATCCCGTCCCTGGTCTCCTGGTCCCAGTCCAGGACGTCGTCGTAGAAACCGTCGACGGTGATTCGCCCCTGGTCGTCGTGCAGCGTGGCCAGAATCCGCCCAAGAGCCGTCGCCGGGTTCACCACCGGGCCGCCGTACTCGCCCGAGTGCAGGTCACTCAAGGGGCCCACGACCCGGAGCTCGAAGTAAGCGAGACCCCGGAGGGAAAAAAGGAGTGCGGGTAGATCAGGCGCGAACATCCCCGTGTCGGAGATCACCACCGCGTCACAGGCCAGCCTCTCTTTGTGGGCCTCCACGAAGGGCACGAGATTCGGCGAGCCGACCTCCTCTTCACCCTCGGCCAGAACGATGAGATTGATGGGAAGAGACCCTGCGTCCTTCAGGTGGGCTTCGGCAGCCTTGATGTGGAGGTAGAGTTGGCCCTTGTCGTCCGTTGAGCCCCGGGCGTACAGGCGCCCGTCGCGAAACTCCGGTTCAAAGGGTGGCGAGTCCCACAGCTCCAGGGGCTCGGCCGGCTGGACGTCGTAGTGGCCGTAAACCAAGACGGTAGGAGCGTCGGAACCGGCGCCACGCCACTCTCCCAACACGACCGGGTGGCCATCGGTTTCGAGTACCTCGGCTTTGAGGCCGGCGCCCTCCATTTTATCGCGGAGCCACTCCGCGGTTCGGCGGGTGTCGGCATCGTGGTGGGACTGGGCGCTGACGGAGGGAATTCGGAGAAACTCGAGGATCTCTGATGTGAATCGGCCAAGCTCCCTCCCGATGTAAGCCTGGACGTCACTCATGTCGTTCAGATGAGACCGCGAATTCCCCAGCGGTAGATGAAGCTCATGAAAGCCGCGAAGGTGGCCGCACCGGCGATGCCGCCCGTGCTCCACGCAATTGGGTCATCGAACTCGAAGATACCTACTCCCAGCATCCCACCGATGACCGCACCGAAGACCCCGATCGCGACGAGCACGGGTACATGCCCCGGTGTTTCTTCCGGTCTCTTGATCAGAATTCTCATCACGAAGGAGATAACGGCTCCCATGACGATCCAGATGCCGATACCCACGAAGTTGTTCTCCATTGATCGTTCCTTGAACGCTGTGCTTCTTCAACAGCTCTATTACGGTTCGGAGGGTCGCTACGGCGGCCGGCCGCAGTCCCCGCGGCACGGAATCTAAATAGTCCGCCGCCCTGCGCTACTGTTGGCCCTTCTCGCCCATCGCCCGTTTCAAGGCCTCGAGCCGGGCATCCACGTCGATTTCTCCTAGATCGGGAGGGCTTTCAAAAGAATCCGGCCGGTCGTCCAGCAGATCGTCTACCTCGATGTTGGCTTTCCGCCGGGCATCATCGCCCTCGATCTCGTCCGCGAATCGGTCTAGCTCGGAGAAGAGGTTGTCTGCCTCCTCGATGGAGTTGCGCGCGGTTGCCCGTCCGGCGGTGGCGGCAAGCCCCTCACGGTTCTTGTCGGCGTCTTTGATCGCCTCGATCATTTCCCCGTAGTCCTCCTGCCTCATATCCAGCTCCTCTTTCAACGCGAGGGCCTTGTGCTGCAGGACGCTCCGGCGGTGTTCGTGCTTATCCGCATAGTCGCGGGCCACGCGAGCGGTTTCCTCATCCGAGATGTCGAGGGCCATCTTTTCGCGACGGCGGCAGGTCTTTCCTTTGCCCTCCTCCTTCTCTGCCCCCTCGATCGCGCCATGGATGGCTTCTTCGAGCCGCCGGATTTCGGCCTTCGTATCGGCGGCCTCTCGCTTCATTTCACGAAGTAGCCGGTCCACTGCTTCGGGGATTTCGTCGCGACCCAACTCTTCCTTGAAGTTGTCGACGGCTTCACGGAAGGCGTGGCGTAGGTTGTCGAACATGTTCCGACTCAGAACCTTTGCACTAATTGAGGAACGGTTCGATCCTTTGGGCGAATGAATTGCGGGCGCGGTGTAGCCTGCTCTTCACGGTCCCGAGGTTGACTCCGGTGATCTCGGAGATCTCCTCGTAGCTCTTGCCCTCCAGCTCGCGCAGTCGGAACACCAAGCGGTGGTGTTCTGGCAATTCCTGCACGGTTTCCTCCACCAACTGTTTGAGGAAACGCTTCCGATAAAGATCGTCAGGCCTCATCCGGAAGTCCTCGAACTGGATGGGGCGGTGGTCGCCGTCCCAACCGTTCGTGAGCCGCTGGAAGAGAACCAGAGGACTCCGTGATCGATTGCGGAGCTCGTTCTTGGAGAGATTACTCGCGATCGTGTACACCCAGGTCGAGAATTTCTTCGAGGTGTCGAACCGGTGGAGGTGCCGCGTGACTCGGATGAAGGCTTCCTGAACCAAGTCCTGTGCCTGGTCCCCATCACCGGTCTTGCGGGCAACGAAGTGCACGAGCCGGTCACGATACCGGTCGTATAGGTCCTCGAACGCACCCGTTCGGCCGTGGAGGTGGGCGACCACGAGCTCCTCGTCACTCAACATGTCGAGGGCTTCTTCCTTCAAACCCGCTCGAACATCGTCGTCCATCTGAGGCCTTCCCATCCCGTCGGGGCTTGGGCCGTCCGTTACCACCGGTTCGACCTCACCCCGACAATGATTTCTGCTTTCGGTCGGAATATGATCCGTCCCGATCACACCTTCAAGGGCGGGCCTGATTCGTGATCTGGTTGAGGCCCCCATGTAAGCCGTGCGAAGTGGATGGCGTGGCCCGTCTCGATCAAGAAAAGGCGGGGGAGACGTGGTCATCGCGGCACAAAATCAGCCCCCAGGGCGGCCGGATGACTCCCTCAATCTCCACCCACCGGATATTCGGAATTTGGCCGGCGCGCTCTTGTTATAATAGGATATGGGCGCGGCGGTGTTACTCCCATCTTGGTACTCTCCCCGGACGGTGTCGCGCTTTCGTTGCCGGGTGACCAACGGCCTGCGAGATTCACGGAACTTCAAGAGCCTCCCAACGAGTACGACCATCGACCAGCCCACAGAGCAGACGGGAATAGAATCCACCACCAGTGGGCGCCAGCGGGTGTCGGCTCTGGTTGCCCTCACAATTCTGGAGGTCCTCCAGGCGAGTGATCGGCCCTTCGAGGTTTTCGAAGAGGAAGACACGTCGATCACGATGCCTCGCAGGTTGGGTCTGAGTGACGCGGTGGAGCGCCGGATACGGACTTACCAAAAGGAGACAAGGAAGGGCAACAAGATCTCGGATGAGGAGTTCGCCGATCTGGTGCGGCTCGTGGTAAAGAGACCTGATGCGAGGGCCATTTTTCTGGAATGTGGCGCCAGGCTGGCGGGCAAATTGCCCCGTCGACCTGGATTGATGCCCCGTAGGTTGGGGTTGGCCCTCGCAAAACGGAGAGTAAAGAAGAGGCTCCGGGCGCTCTTCGGACGCCGGATTGGAGGCTTTGCGGACGGAGGATTCATCCTCGAAGGGCGTTCGCTCCTGTTTATCCAGAGCGACTCCGGAGGTGATGCCTGTTCCCTCGTGTTGGGCCTCTGTTCCGCGACGCTCAGCGGGTCGATCCAAGACCCGCCCACTATCTCACACATCGCGTGTGAGGCTCGGGAAGACGAGTACTGCCGGTGGGGGCCTCAGTAGGTATGGGAGGCTGGAGCCATTCAAGATCGTTGAGGAGAGTATGGATGCTTTGATTGTTGGGGGTGTTGCCGCGGCGGTCGCTGCCGTCGTCGGCTTTCTAGTGGGAAGAGGCATCGGTCGAACCTCGGGCGGCTCGACCGACGGGGCGCCGGCTCGTTCTTCGCCGTCCGGCGAGACCGCTGAGGCCGATACGTCTTTTCGCCTGGGTCTTTCACGCATCGGGGCCTACCTGCGCGAGAACGTGGACGGTCCGCTTGCCGCGGCGTTCAAAGACCGTAGCCTGTCACTCCGGCGAGCCGCCGAGGATGCCGTGGGGGCAATCGAGGATCTCCACTTCTTCCTGGAGGATCCGGCTGGCCAGATCGGCGAGGACGATCTTGTCCGAATCGTCAAGGAGGCGGTCCAGGCATACGAATCCGAATTGGACATCTCCGTGCTTTTTTCGGCGAAGGGCTCGGTCCAAGTCCGAGTGAACTCCGAAGCCCTTTCCGACGCACTATACCTCGTTCTTCACAACGCGGCGGTGTTTGGCCTTGGCAAGGATGTGGTCGCGACCGTCACTAGCAATGGAGAGTGGGGTCGCGTGCTTATTCAGGATGGGGGTCCGGGGTTCTCTGCCGAAGCGTTGTCCAGGGCATACGATCCCTTTTACACAACCGCTGACGGAGGCCTGGGGCTCGGGCTCTCCCATGCCCGCAGGGCGGTGGAGCTTCAGGCCGGACGAATCCATTTGAGGAACGGTCCCGACGGGGGCGCGGAGGTGCAGATCTCGGTTCCCTTGGCGTAGGGAAGCTACGGCTGTAGGTGAACCCTGATCCCTGCGGTCAACTCAGCCGGATGCCCTGGGGTGAGGAACCGTTCCACGGCTTCGGTTGGCCCGCGCAGATTCCGGGACACGATGCCGAAGGCTTGGTAGTTGGTGCCGAGGAAGTTGGTGACGTGCAGGTAGAACACCGCAGCCCTGAAACTCTTTTCTAAGCTCGCGTTCAAGAGCACGTACCCATCGAGGTTTCCGAGTTCTGCGTCATTCCCTTCGTCCCCGACCAGGAACTGTCCACCGACCCACGCTCCGGTCAGCTCGAACGCGGTTTGGCTCAGTTCGTAGCGCAGACCGAGGTTTGCAGTAAGGCTGGGCACCATCGGGAATCGGTCTCCGAGTTCCACCTGGGGTGGCGTCGGCTCGTCATCGTCCGCGGGGTCTTCCGTATCGTCGTCATCATCGTCGTCATCGAGGAACGGCGCCGACAAGGTGGCCTCCGATTCGAACGTGGCTCTAGTCCAGCCCGCCGCGGTGCGGACCGTCAGGGGAATGCTCGAAAACGGGACCAGTGATAACGACGCTTCTACGCCCGCCCGACGGGTGCGGTCGAGATTCGTGAAGAACCCTCGTGTTGGCGTCTCGAGGTCGGTTACGTTGAAGATGTCGTCGTGGACGTTCGACAAGTACACCGTGACTTCGGCTTGGCTTCGGATCTTGGTCATCCGAAGTCCGGCCTGCCACGTGTCAGAGACGACTGGCAGCAACGGGGGGTCGGGTCCGAGTTCGAACGGAAGCTGGCAGGGGTCATCCGGGTCTGCACACATCACTTCCAATATCACGGGGGCGCGAAACCCTCGCCCGTAACTCGCGAAGACATTCCAGCCGGCGGCGAAGGACTTGCTCAGGCCGATACCGCCAGAGAACTGCGCGAACTCGTTCTGCCCGCTCCCTGATGGATCGAGGAGGTCCTCTACCGGGAGATCGACATAGTCGAAGCGAAGGGAGCCGTGCAACGACATGGTCGGGCGAAAATTCCACCAGGTTTCTCCGAAAGCGCCGAAATTGTTCTCGTCGGTCTGGAGACGTTCGGTCGTTGCTGGAGTGAGTGAGGGGAATGTTCGGTTGGGTAGCTCCCGGATCTCGATTTCGACGTCATTCCGCGTCCACTCGACGCCCGCTGTGGTGATCAAGCGACCGGTGGGCTCATAGCTGACCTGTGCGGTAGAACCTACGGTGCGGATATTCGTGAGGCCCAAAGCGTCGGGTTCCGTGATGTTGTCGTTCGACTGGCGGAAATCGACCAGGCGCCCGTACGCGTTTGCCTGGAGCGTCCAAGCGTCACCGAGCTCGCGTTCGATTCGCCCGCTCAGGAAGTGGAGGACGGGACGGAACATATCGCCGGAGCCTCCTGTGTACTGGAGTTCCCTGCGATCGTCGGGAGGGTCGGTGATGTCGGGCGGAAGCGGACCGCCGTCGAGCCAGGACTCGGGCAGCGGGCCTGCGCCCTCGAGGTGGTGGGAAGCGAATGAATAGGAGAGCCACCCGTCTGTCCTCTCACCGCGCCCGCCGATCTTTGCAAAGAGACTGATCTCCTCTGTGCTGCTCAGTTGTCTCCAGCCACTGGATCGGTCGTACGATCCCGTCACGATTCCGTCGAAACTACCGAGGGATTCCGACCCTCTAGCCGTTGCTTTCAACGTCTCGAAGGATCCGCCCTCGAGTACCATCTCGACCGACCTCTCCTCCCCCCGCAGTGTGACCACGTTGAGTGCTCCGGCCAGAGAGTTCTTTCCGAACGCGCCCGTCGAGCCGCGGATCAGTTCGATGTGGTCGATCGCAGTCCCAGGGATCAACGAGAGATGCACTTGAGACGCGTCGGCTTCGTTCACTCGCACTCCGTCGACGAACACGCTCACACCTTGAGGCACGCCTACGATTGGGGAGAGCGCAAAGCCACGTAGGCGAATATCGGGTTGTGAGGGGCTACCGGTTTGGTTGGTAAAGCTCAGTCCGGCGGAGCCGGTGAGCGCCCTGGCGACCGAGGGACCCGTCGTACCTCGGATGTCGGATCCCGATATGATGTTGACCGGGAACGGTACCTCCGCGACCGGCACAGACCCCGTCCTCAGACGACCGATCTCGACCCTCAACTCCGGTAGCGCAACGACGGAGTCTGCGGGTACTTGCGGCGCGCGGTCCTGTGCAGCGAGGGGGACCGAGGCAGAGACGGAGACGCTGAGGAGGAGGGCGATCACTCCCGTGACCGTCCCCAACGAACGGAAGGCTGTCAAAGAAATCAACTGCATCCTAGACCCACCCGTAAACATGGTAGAGCAGGACGTAGACCACGAATCCAGTAACCGACACATAGAGCCAGGCGGGGTGGACCCAACGGGCCAAGCGTCGGTGGTCCTGTAAGCGCTCAGAATGGACCAGATAGAGGAGTCGTAGAACCCCTGGAATGATCAGAACGGCCAGGGTCATGTGAGAAAACAGGATCCCCAGGTAGATCACCTTTGCGGCTCCTACGCCCGCGAAGGAGTGTGTTCCTGTGATCGCGAAGCGCGTTATGTAGAAGATGAGAAACAAGGCCGATGTTGCGACGGCCCCCAGCATGCTCGCGCGATGACGGGTGATCTGCCCCCGGCGAATGAAGACCCACCCGCTTGTGAGCAGGATCGCGCTGGAGATGTTCAGCGCCGCATTGGTTCTCGCCAAGACGGTCCCGATTCCTTCAGGCTCCATGTCGGAGCTCTCCGTGTCGGGCGTTTCCAAGTCCGACAACTCCGTGTCCGATTGCTCTGAGTTCGGACGGCTCGCTCTCCTCATCCGAGCCTTCTCCCGGTGCCCACGTCATCACCGCGACGCCCACCGTAACTCCGAGAATGGTCGCGGCCAGGAGTGTGTGAAAGGACACCGGAAGGACGGCCAGGCGTGTGTACACGGAGAGGAAACCAAGAATCACCTGTAGCGTCACGAGAACGCCTGCGGACATGGCTAGAGTGCGCGCGGCGGACGGACCTAGACTCCGTGCCCCCCGAACCGCCAGCGCCAGCAACGTTATCAGTAGAAGTATCCCCGTGACGCGATGGCCGAAGTGCACGGCCACGGTGGTGGCCTGCAGAGGTGGAATCCACTGGCCGAGGCAGAGAGGAACGTCCGGGCATACCAGCCCGGCGTCCATATGGCGGACAGCCGCCCCCAGGACCGACTGGAGAAACGTGAGAACGGCGCCAAACACAGCCAGGGTGCGAAGTCCTCGGAGGCGGACTCCGGCGCCACTGCCCCTGCTCCAGCCCGGAGATGTGACCACCGTCAGTCCGGTCACCAAGGCGAGAAAGAGGAACGCCAAAGCCAGATGCGTGGTCGACACGGCATCCGGAAGCTGCATTAGAACCGTGAGTCCCCCGAAGAGGCTTTGGACCAGCAAGAGTACGATTCCAGCCACCGCCCACCTACGAATCGCTGGGCGCCCGGCTTCGGGTTTCCAGGCCATGTAAGTGGCAGCGGCGAAGATCAGAACGAGGCCCCCGGCGACGAGGCGGTGCAGGTGCTCCCAGAAAACGCCCCCCGTCATTTCGGGGAACATCGTCCCAAAACAGGTGGGCCAATCGGGGCAGGCCAGGCTCGATCCCGTTGCGTGGACGACGCTGCCCAGGAACAACAACCCGAGGGTCCACCCCGTCGTGATGTAAAATGCTCTATAATGTTGTTCAGAATTCATGCCTGAGATTCTCGCTCATGTGTCGGGGGAATCAACCCCTTCGGCGATAACATCTGTCCAACCATGGATCGACCACATAGGAAGGCGCTCCCGTGTCGAAACAAGAGCGTCTGACCATCAAGGGGACCATCGGGTTCCTCCGGCGATTGGGCCCTCGAGTAGGGCCGTACACAACACCGCTTGTCCTGGCTGGTGTGTTGATGCTCTGCAGCGTGGGTATCGGCCTCGCGTTCCCGCTGGTCGTCCGGGAGCTGCTCGACGCGGCCTTTCTGGCTGAAGATTCCGCGGTCCTCAACCGCATCGCAATCGGATTGCTTCTTTTGTTCGCCGTGTTGGCGGTGATCAATTTTTCACAAAGCTATCTGACCGCTTCCGTGTCGGAAAAAGTGGTGGCTGATCTGCGACGGGACATCTTCGGCGCCTTGGTCTACCAGCCGCCCGGATTTTTCGCCAACCGGAGAGTGGGCGAACTGTCTTCCCGGCTCGCCTCGGATTCGGGCTTGATCCAAGGTGTGCTTCGTTTTGGTGTCCCGGAGATCATTCGCCAGGTCACGTTCTTGATGGGGGCCCTGGTGTTGGTGACGATCACGAATCCGCGGCTCACGCTGGTTACGCTGACGGCCATTCCGTTCGCGGCTTTGGTCGGGTGGTTTTTCGGGCGCAGGGTGAGACGCCTGAGCACGAATATTCAGGATCGTCTGGCCGATGCGGTTGCGAGGGCCGAGCAGGTGTTTACGCAGATCCGAACGGTCCAGAGTTTCACGCGCGAGAGTTACGAGAACGAGGCGTACGTGGGGGCGGTCAACCGGGCGCGTGATGAAGGATTGCGGAGGGCGATGGCACGGGCCAGCCTCACTGGGGCGGTCACGTTCGCGGCGTTCGGGGCCATAGTCGGGGTGCTCTGGGTGGGTGGGCGCCTGGTCCTGGACGGGGCGTTGAGCCCAGGGACCCTCGTAGCCTTTCTCCTCTATGCCGTCACGATTTCGGGTGCGATCACGTCCCTCGCTGGGTTTTGGGCGAACCTCCAGGAGGCCGCGGGTGCGGCGCGACGCATCTTCGAGATTTTGGACCACCCTGTAGCCATTGAATCCCCGACGGCCCCCAGGCGGTTGCCGACCCCCGTACGCGGCGTGGTCCGCTACGAGGGTGTCACGTTCCGGTACGAGCCGCACCTCCCCAGGGTCTTGGACGGCATCGATCTCGTTCTGGATGAGGGGGTGACCGTGGCTCTCGTCGGGATTTCGGGGTCCGGCAAGAGCACACTCGCCTCGTTGATTCCGCGCTTCTTCGACGTCGAGGAAGGTTCGGTCACGGTCGACGGAATCGACGTCCGAGAAATGGCGCTAGATGACCTGCGGACTCGAATCGGGATCGTTCCCCAGGAGCCCATGCTCTTCGGTGGCACGGTCCGAGAGAATCTCCTGTATGGGAATCTCGAGGCGAGCCAAGCGGAGATCGAAGAGGTGTCGCTGGCGGCTCACGCCGCCGATTTCATCGAGACCTTTCCCGACGGATACGATCAGGTCGTCGGCGAGCGCGGTGTGACACTCAGTGCCGGGCAGCGCCAGCGGATAGCCATCGCTCGCGTGATGCTTGAGCGGCCCAAGCTCCTGATCCTCGACGAGGCGTCCAGCAGTCTCGACTCCGAAAGCGAGGAGCTGATCCAGGATGCGCTGGAGCGTTTGATGGGGGGCCGGACCACTCTGGTGATCGCCCACCGTCTCTCCACTGTGATCCGCTCAGACCGGATTCTGGTCCTCGATGAAAGCAGGATCGTCGACGAGGGCTCACATCGGGACTTGCTCGAACGGAGCGAGGTGTACGATCGGCTCTACCGGCGTCAGACGCTCGAGCCAGCCCTCCCTTAGGCGTGTCCCGCGGGTTCGCGTACGGGCGCCGAGTCGGGCTCCCCATCGGGCTTCTCCTCTGATGCGGGAGCGCCCTCACCGCTTCCGTCCCCGGCTCCAACGTCTGGCTGGGGTGCCCAATCGGCAGTGAGCAGCCCCTCCTCGAGCCACTCGAAGGTTCCCTTCATCGCGTCCTGTGCGACCTGGTACGTCACGACGTCATCGTTGGCAAAGAGGTGACGGAAGCGCTCCCGGATGCGCGTACGGGCATGGCGGCAGAACACGTCCGCGAGTTGGTAGGGAGAGCGGTCGGAAGGATTTTCATCGACCAGCGCCTTCGCACGCACGGTCGTGGCCACCATGACAAAAAGCTCGGCTCCGATCTCGACGATCCTGCCCAGGACGGCCTGTTTGCGTTCTAGGCCGGGACCGAAGCGGATCATCGCGTAAAAGATGGATCGAGCGAGGCGGCCCGAGGCGCGGTTCGCGTACCGCAGGTGCTTGGCTAGTGGGCCGAACTCCCCATAACGGGGCCACCGTCCCCACGTGAGCCATCGGCTCGGATACCAAACTGCGTAGTGGCGCCCAGAGCGAACCAGCGCCGCGAGACGTCGGCTCATGGGGGCCTTGGGATCGATCAGATCCCCAGCGACGCTCAAGTGGCTGTCGACAGCCTCACGGGCGATGAAGAGCCGCATGATCTCACTGGACCCTTCGAAAATCATGTTGATGCGCGAGTCGCGGAAGCCGCGCTCCAGCGGGAACGGATACTCGCCGCGCTCACGCAACGAGTCTGCTCTCTCGTATCCTCTGCCTCCCCGGATCTGAATCGCGTCGTCGGTCACTTTGAAGCTAGTCTCGCTGTTCCACATCTTAGCGATGGCCGCTTCGAGACGTATGTCGAAGGTCTTGGCATCGGCCATGAGAGCGGTGAGTTCGACCACCGAATCGAGCGCGAAGGTGTTGGCAGTCATCTTGCCGAGCATTTGTGCTACCGCTCCGTGTTTGCCGACCGGCGCTCCCCACTGGAAGCGCTCGGCGGCCCACTGGCGGCTCACGAGTAGGGCGCCCTTGGCGCCGGTGGCACAGAACGCGGGAATCGACAGACGGCCCGTGTTCAGGGTGATCAGGGCCAGTTTCAGTCCCTTGCCCTCACCCCAGAGCAGATTCTCCTTCGGGACCTTCACGTCGTTGAACGTCAGTACGCCGTTGGACAGACCGTTGAGCCCCATGAACGTGCACGTCTGTGCAACCTCCACGCCCTCCCACGCCGTCTCGACGATAAAGGCGGTGATTGGCTTGCGGCTTCTCACGTCCTCCCTCGCCGGAGTACGAACCATGACCACGATGATGTCGGCCCGTGGTCCGTTGGTGCACCAGAGCTTCGTGCCGTTCAAGATCCAGTGCTCACCGTCGTCGGAGAGTTCGGCGTGCGTGGAGAGATTGGCCGGATCCGAGCCGACGTCCTGCTCGGTCAAGGCAAATGCGGACAACGCTCCTGAGGCCAATCGCGGCAAGTATTTTCGCTTCTGCTCTTCTGTACCGAAGTACAAGAGCGGTTGAGGGGCCCCGATGGACTGATGTGCCGAAAGAAACGCCCCAGTGGACGCGCACCGGCTACTCACGATGGCCAGAGCCTTGTTGTACTGATACTGAGAGAGCCCGAGCCCGCCGTATTCAACTGGGATCTTGATCCCGAACGCGCCGATCTCGGCCAAGCCATCGAGCACCTCCTGCGGCACCCACCGGTCCCGGTCGATGGCATCACCATCGATGTGCTTCCGGGTGAATTCCTCCAGTTTCTCAAGGAACGGCTGGGCGCGTGCCTCCACTTCTGGATCCGGCTTGGGGAGGGGATGAACGAGGGAGAGGTCCAGTTTCCCGTTATAGAGCTCGCGAGCGAAGCTCCGATTCTTCCATTCGGTTTCGCGAGCGGCTTCCGCCACCTGGCGGGCTTCTTGCTCGGTGGCGAGGCTCTTCTTGGATTCTTGCGACATCGGGGACCTCCCCGTTGGGGACTGGCGGGAGTCGGTTCTTTTTTGATCTGGATATGCCCTAAATCTAATGCAGAAACACTCAGGGTGTTCCTCGAATTAGTCAGACCGTCTGATCCGGCCCGCCGTCTGCGGCGCTCGCGGTTCCGGCTCGGATGAACGTGTCGATCTCGTCAGCACGCGCCTCCGCGTCCGCGTCACCGAGTTCGATGAGCCTGTTGATGTAGTCCGGCTGAAAGAGGACCATACTCAGAAAATCCGGGCTCTTGGTCTGTCTCGTGCCGAGGCCGCGCGTAAGGAATCGGAAGGCCCTGGGGAGCTGAGGCTCGAACTCGTTCGCCAGGCGACCCAAGTCGGCCGAGGGTCGCAAGACAAGCATGGTCACCGGTCGCAGCCCATCCCTGCCCTCTGCCGGCACCTGCCTCAGCAGATGGTTCAAGCGCTCCAGACGCAGCGCGTCCTGGTCCAAGAGATCGAGGAATATCGAGTTCATGAGGACACCCAGAACCTGGGCAGGCGGGGGGTAGCCCGTGACCTCGGGAACCTCGGCCTCGGCCGTCGTCCTGCCGTAGCGGGTGGAGATCGCCAGGATCTTTTCCGCTCCCAGGTGAATGGCAGGCGAAAGCGGGGCGGAGAGCCGCAGGCCCCCGTCTCCGTAGTACTCATCTCCGATTCTGACCGCCGGAAAGAACAAGGGAAGGGCCGAGGACGCCATGATATGATCGATAGTCAGCACGGCTTGCTGGGAACGACGTTGGGGACGTGCCCAATCGTTGAGATCGCGTCCCTGGATCCACGTCAGCGACTGCCCCGTCGTGTAACTCGAAGTGCTCAGTGCGATGGCCTTGATCCGCCCCAGCGCCAAGTTGTATTGGATGCCCGTCAACTCGCCGTCGACGGTGTGGAGCACCTCGGAAAGATAGTTCCGGAGCGGTGTCGTATCGACCAGGCCCCGCACACGAACGGCACCACCCACCCCGCCCGAGAGAAGCTGGAAAAGCCAGCGCATCCCCATCCAACCCAGGGAAGGTGCGTCTACCCGAAACACTTCCTTTACGGTCAAGCGCTCCCATAGGGCGACCAACTCTCCCACGGCTTGGGCAAAGGACCCGTGATGGGAAGCCAAGAGCGCGGCATTGATTCCTCCGGCGGACGCGCCGGTGACGATAGGGACGCTGAGATCGGGGAATTGCCGGGCGAGATAGCGTAAGAACCCGACTTGATAGGCCGCTCTTGCGCCGCCGCCGCCCATTACGAGACCGAGGTCGGGAGCATGGTGAGGGGCGGTATCAGCCTGAGAGGAAGCGTCCACCTGCGAGGAAGTGCCGGCCGGGGACGTTGGGTTCTCGAGTCGTGTGGTCATTCGTACCGGGTATCGGCCTTATCGGCCTCAGCCGAAAATGGAGGGCCGAATGGCCAGGATGCCACCCGCAATTAGCGCCAGTGCCACGAGTGCTGCGACGCCGTGGGGCAGGTAGGACCTAGTCTCCTCCGGCCTACGGCGCATGACCGATACTGGAATCTGCGCCGCCGCCGCCGCGAACAACATCATAGAGAAGTGCCCGGTTAGGGCTGGTTGAAACCCCGCGCCCGAGAACAGCAGAGCGAGCCCGAGAAGGATCTGCAGATGTATCGTGCCCGCAAAGCTGGTCGCCAGGATCCTGATCGCCTTGTCATAGGCCCGACCCGAAGCAACTCCGTACATCGCGTAGAGAACGGTCAAGACACCCGCGAGTAGGATTAGGTAACGGAGGCCCGAGTGTGCATTGAGGAAAAAGTTACCCATCGTTTCGGTTCATCTCGGTTAGCGGTCGTCTCTCGCGGACGAGAGAATGCGATCGAGGCGATCCTCGATCGCTACTTTTCTTCTCGTGTGCTCCGGTGTCGGCGGGTGGAGCGAGCCCGGCCGTACCTGCCGTCCCCCTAGAGCTTCCATCAGTTGTCTTGTTTGGCTTTGAATCTGGCAGAGAGCTGCATCATCGTCACTCCCGCCGGTGTTTCGCCCACATCCTAAGTCCGGCCTTGCCGCGTCGATCCGGCGTCCGATGGCGATGAGCTCGAGGAGGTAAACCTCTCGCTCTTCATACATGGCCTGTGTGAGGGAAAGTAGCGGATCTCCCCGAACTTCCACCGTCTGCGTGAGCGAAGCTCCCCTCGCTTCCAGCGTGACCGAATACGTCCCGGGCGAAACCCATGGGCCCTCCGTACCGATGGGGCGGGCCAACTCTGAGTCGTCATGGCGGATCCAAATCTGTGGCCCGACCGAATTACTGTGCCTCAGGTCCCAATTTACGCGATGTACACCGGGGTCCGACGGAACCACGAGTTCCTGTACGACAGAACCCGAGCTGCTGGTGATTCTAAGTGTTGCCGCTCCCTCTCCGGGCCCCAGCGTGTATGTGATGAGGGCACCGTCCACGGGGTTCGTACCGTGGAACTCCGCTTGGCCGCGATAGGAGGTGTCCTTCCGGTAGTTGAAGATCGTCGCTCTCGGGATGCCGAAGACGTGCGCCGGGGCTGAGGCGACTTCCGCGGTCCACTCAGCCAGTGGCCTGGTGTCATCCAGGATCCAGATACTTTGGCCGTGCGTCCCGATCACGAGGTCCTTTTCCCGCGGGTGGAGGACCAGGTCATCGATGTGTGTCGTGGGAAGATGGGACAATCTTGCCCAATCGGTGCCGGTTGAGGTGCTCACGAACAGGCCGTGTTCGGTGCCGACGAACAGCAGGTTCGGGTTTTCCGGGTGCTCCACCATGGAATTTATCGATCCGGAGGGGAGGCCGGCTGTCAGAGACGTCCAGGTCTCGCCGAAATCGGTGGTCCGGAAAAGGTACGGCTCGAAGTCCCCGTCACGGTGAGCGTCGAACGCGGCGTAGGCTACACCGGGGCCCGATCGGGAAGCCACGATGCGGCTCACGTATGTCCCGTCGCGAACACCGGGTACGTTGCTGCTCCTTTCGGACCACGTGCGTGATCCGTCGCGAGACACCTGGAGGTTGCCGTCGTCCGTGCCGACCCACAGGACTTGCGGATCCAGCGGTGACTCGGCGAGCACGACGATTTCTCCATAGCTGGAGGTGCCGTCGTTGGGGGAGATCTCGATTTCGGTTCCCTGAATGCCCATCAACTCGAACTCGCCCCGATCCAAGCGGCGTGAGAGGTCCTCGGTCCGTGTCCATGAGCCGCCGCGGTCCCGGGAGATGAAGAGCCGGTTGCCCCCGAGGTAGACGACGGAGGGATCGTGCTGTGAGACGAGACTAGGTGAAACCCAGTCCCACCGATAGCGTGGCTCGCCCTCGGGTGCCCGTGGACGAATGTCCAACATGTCACCGGTCTCGGGATCCATGCGGTAGTATCCGCCCCCATTCGTATTTCCGTACACGTAGCGATGGTCTGTGGGGTCGACTTGCTGGTACATGCCGTCACCGAACCCGGTCTGTTGCCAGTCGTCGTTGAGGATGCCGATCCACCGGCGCGTCTCGGACGGACCCATCCACGAGTGATTGTCCTGCATTCCGCCGTAGACGTAGTAGGGATCCCGATTGTCGACCCCGATGGCGTAGAATTGCCCGATCGGAAGGTTGTTGACCTTCCGGAAATTTACGCCGCGGTCGTACGTCTCCCAGAGACCGGCGTCTCCGGCGAGGTATAGATGGTTGGGGTCACCGGGGTCGATCCAGAGCGCGTGGTGGTCGGCGTGTACGCCCACGTCGTATGTGGGCGTTTCGGCAATCTGTGCAAAGCTGCGTCCGCCGTTTTCACTCTTGTATGCGGACGTCCCGAGTACGTAAACACGCTCCGAGTTCGAGGGGTCGATGAAGATCTCCGAGTAGTACATGGGCCGTGGGTTGAGGGCGTTGACCCTCTGCCACGAGTCGCCCCCGTCCTCGCTGCGGTAGGTGCCCTGGTCATCCCCCTCCGCGTGCTGGATGAGCGCACTCAGAATGCGCGGGTCCGATCGGGAGATCGCGAGTCCGATGCGGCCTTTGTCGCCGGATGGGATGCCGTTGGTGAGTTCGGCCCACGTGTCGCCCCCGTCCATACTGCGGTGGATTCCGCTGCCTGGCCCCCCACCATTAAAGCCCCACGCACGGCGAAGCCGTTGGTACGTTGCCGCATAAAGGGCTTCGGGATCTTGGGGGTCCATGACCAGGTCGACGGCGCCGGTGAATTCGTCCACGTAAAGAACATGTTCCCAAGTGCGCCCACCGTCCCGAGTTCGGAACACACCCCGTTCCTCATTCCCGCGCCAGAGATTTCCGAGTGCCGCCACGTAGGCGATCTCGGGATCCGTGGGGTGAATGAGGACCTTACCGATGTGACGCGTCTCGACCAGCCCCAAGTGCCGCCAGGTCTCGCCTCCGTCGTCGGACCGGTAGACTCCGTTCCCCCAGGACGAACTCTGACGGTTGTTCTGTTCCCCGGTTCCGACGTACAGGACGTTGGGATCCGACGGAGCGATTGCCACATCTCCGAACGTGCTGACCGCCTGGTCCGAGAAGACATTACGCCATGTCTGACCACGATTAGTGGTCTTCCAGAGTCCTCCGGACGCCGACGCCACGAAAATTGTCGACGGATCGTCGGGAAGCGCCTCGACGTCGTGCACACGCCCTCCGGCTACGGCCGGTCCGATCAGGCGGGGCTGGAACGCTGCGAGCTGCGTCTCGGTGATGCTGGCGGTCTCACCCTGAGGCACAACCTGCACGGCGGCCGCTGCGGGGGCCGTAATAACGGCGGACGGTCCAAGGGCTGCGACGGACGCTCCGGAGGCAGAGAAAAGACTGACCAATACGAGGAAGCAACGCACGCGGACGAGCACCGCTAATTCAAGGAGATCAGTCATCTCAATCGTCCTTCTCAATCCCTGCCGCGAGTGCTTCCCGGACGACCTCCAGGACCTCCGCGTCCATGTCGTCCGCCCCGAGCATCCACTCGAGGTAGTCGGCCTCCTGAGCCGCAACCTCGGCGAGGGGCCGTCCCTTGTGTTTACCCCTCCGGAAAACCAACTCCCCTCCCTTCTTGTTGAACCATTGCCCCAAGGCGGTGCGAATCGGCAGAATCTCATCACAGTAACCGTGGAGCGCATCCATGTCCCGAGGAAGGTCAGGATAACGCTCGATTTGTGCTGCCAAAACCGCCGCAGTGGTGCGGATGTCACCGAGGGCTGTGTGCGCCTCCTGGTGTTCTCGGCCGAGGTAGAAGCGTGCGGCGGCGGAGAGGTCACGCGGCTCCTCGCGATGAAAGATTCCCTGCATGTCGATCACCCGCCGCGTGCGGTGGTCGAAGTCAAGGTCGGCCCTCTTGAACTCGGCGATCAACATCGGCAGGTCGAAGCGCCGGATATTAAAACCCCCGAGGTCGCAGGGGTCCATCAAGTCGAATAGCGATTTGGCACGAGCCGTGAAGGGTGCTTCGTCCGCGACGTCTTCGTCGGAGATACCGTGCACGGCTCTCGCCTCCGGATCGATGGGGCGGCCCGGATTGAAGCGTCTGACCCGTTCCATGACGTCGCCCTGTGGAGAAACCCTCAGGATCGCCATCTCGATGATACGATCCTCCTGGGTACTCAATCCGGTGGTCTCCAAGTCGAAGAAAATCAGGGGCCGGTCGAGTTCGATGGGTAAAAGCATCAGGACTCGATGAGTAGAGGCGGGGGCTCGATGGGTAGAGGCATCAGGGCTGGGTGGAAGTGTTCGGACGGGTGGCGGAAGCTGTGCACGGCCCTATCATAGCTTCCATGAGCGAATCGAGCAGCATGCGGGCGGTGGTCATCGAGGGCCAGGGGGACGTTGGAACCTTATCGTTAAAGGAAGTACCCAAGCCGATCCCGGGCCCCGGTGAAATCCTGGCACGCGTCTCCACCTCGGGCGTCAACCGTGCCGACCTGCTGCAACTGCGCGGTATGCACTCAGCTCCGGAGGGGTGGCCGAAGGACATCCTCGGCTTGGAGTTCTCAGGAGTTGTCGAGGCTCTAGGCCCCGACACGAAACGGTGGCAGGTCGGGGATCGGGTGATGGGTCTCCTGGGCGGAGGCGGGTACGCGGAATACGTGACGACACACGGGTCGACCGTCTTGCCAGTGCCGGATGGCGTGAGCGAACATGACGCAGGCGCGATTCCGGAGGTGTTCTTGACCGCCTTCGACGCCGCCGTCTTCCAGATGGAACTCAGTGAGGGAGAGGTTCTGCTCATTCATGCCGTGGGAAGCGGGGTGGGAACCGCGGCGCTTCAAATTGGGAGGGCAGTCGGGGCTGTTACGATCGGAACCTCTCGGACGCCGGAGAAACTTGGTGCGGCCTCGGAGCTCGGATTGGATGACGCGGTTCTAGCGGATGACGATTGGCCGGAGAAAGTACTCGCCGTGACCCGTGGGCGAGGCGTCGACGTGATTCTCGACCTCGTCGGTGGGCCCTACCTGGAGGGCAACCAGAAAGTTGTCGCCCCTCGGGGCCGGCACATCGTCGTAGGTGTACCCGGCGGGACAGCCGGGCAGATCGACCTGAGGGCGATGATGGCTCGTCGCGTGACGCTAAGGGGCACGGTTCTACGCGGGCGCTCGGTGCAAGAAAAGGCCGCTTTGACGAGGGTCTTCGAGGACCAGCTTCTTTCATTCTTCTCGATCGGTGAACTGAAGCCCGTGATCGAACGGGTCTTCCCGCCGGAGGAAGCAGCTGCGGCGCATCTAGTCATGGCGTCCAACCAGAACTTCGGGAAGCTGCTCATCGATTGGGGGTGACGAGGGACTGGCTAGGGCACCCCTAGAGGTCCCGTGGAGACGGTTCCCCGAATGCCTCCCGGATGACCCGGGCTTGTTCAACCACGTGATCGATGTGTTTCCCCTCCGCGGGGCTCGCGTGCTCCGGTCGCGACACATGATGGAGCTTCACCTCCCGGGGGACGACGGTCCGCAAGCGAGGACCGATGAAGGCGAGCGCGCCCATGTTCCTCGGCTCCTCCTGGACCCACACGACCTCTTGGAGGTTGGGGTACCGAGCGACGAGTTGCTGTGTCTCACTCGAAGGGAACGGGTAGAGCTCCTCCAGCCTGGCGATGGCTACGTTTCGAGCGCCCTCACGTAGATCGCTTCCTGCCAGGTCGTAGAAGAGCTTGCCGGAGCAGAGAACCAGGCGGGTCACCGCCAGGCGGTCGATAGGGGGGCCCTCGACGTCCTGATCTCGGGGATCCAGGCAGGTCGGATCATCGAGCACGGCTTGGAACCTGCCATCGCACAGGCTCGATACGCGGGACGTGGCCATGGGATGCCGCAGAAGGCTCTTCGGAGACATCACCACGAGCGGCCGCTGCGGCCGGAGATGGGCCTGCCGCCGGAGCAGGTGGTAGTACTGCGCCGGTGTGCTCGGGGATACGACCCGCATGTTGTCTTCGGCGCAGAGCTGGAGAAACCGCTCTAAGCGGGCGCTGGAATGTTCGGGCCCCTGGCCCTCGTACCCGTGTGGCAGGAGCATTACCAAACTCGCGAGCTGTCCCCACTTTTCCCAGCCGGAGGCGACGAACTGGTCCACGGTGACCTGTGCGGCGTTGACGAAATCTCCGAACTGGGCCTCCCACAACACCAAGGCACGGGGCGACGCGACACTGAATCCGTATTCGAACCCCAGAACCGCCATCTCAGAGAGCGGCGAGTTGTGAACCTCAAAGCGGGCGCTTCCGAAGTCGGCGAGTGGCCTGTGCTCGAGTCCCGTCTTCGCGTCGTGCAAAACCAGATGTCGATGGCTGAAGGTTCCGCGTTGCGTGTCCTGGCCAGTGAGGCGAATGGGGATCCCCTCGCGGAGTAACGACCCGAAGGCCAGCGCCTCGGCATGGGCCCAGTCTACGGGTAGGTCGGGTCCGAAGTCCTCCTCGCGCCGGGCGAGCACGCGCTCGAGCTTCGGGTGGATGGTGAAGTCCGCGGGTGTTGCGAGCGTCGCCACGTTGATCTCGGTGAGTACCTCCAACGGCACGTCGGGTGGGGCGACCCTGTCCGTTTCCCGAACGACACCGTCGCCGGACTCCGTACGGGACTCCTCCTCGCTCTGCACTTGCTGGCGCGCGTCCCTTAGGTATTCTGCCACGCGTTCCTGCATCCCCTCGACATCGTGGGCCGTCAGGACACCTTCGCCGACGAGCAGGTCCCCATACAGCGACCTGACCGTGGGGTGCTTCGTTATGGCCTCGGTCGCCAGCGGCTGGGTGTAGGCTGGCTCGTCACCCTCGTTGTGACCGTACCTTCGGTATCCGACGAGATCGATGATGACGTCGTCGTGATATTCGGCCCGGTAGGCCATGGCGAGCCGGACAGCCGCCAGACACGCCTCCGGATCGTCGGCGTTGACGTGGATGATCGGGAAGCTGAATCCCTTGGCGAGGTCGCTTGCGTATCGTGTGGACCGGCCGTGGACCGGCAGCGTGGTGAATCCAATCTGATTGTCGACGATGATGTGGACCGTGCCGCCCGTCGTGTACCCGTCCAGCCTGCCGAGATTGAGGGTCTCGGCAACCACACCCTCCCCGGCGAAGGCTGCGTCTCCGTGGACGAGAATGGGGACCACCACCGCCGTATCCTGCTTCGTGTCCTGGTCGTATTCGGTATACTGGAGCCTCCTGGTCATGCCCTCCACAACCGGATTCACGAACTCGAGGTGGCTGGGATTGGGAGCGAGAGTGATATGAACCGTTGAGCCGTCGGATAGACTCTGCTCTCCGCGGGCACCTTGATGGTACTTGACGTCCCCGGTTCCCTCGACCGTGAACGCCCCTTTCGCTTCGATCCCCTCGAATTCGCGGATGATGCCCTCGTACCCGAGGCCCACGATGTGGGCCAGGACGTTCAGCCGCCCGCGGTGCGACATACCCAACACAATCCGCTTTCCGCCCACGCTAGCCGATTCCCTGAGCACGAGATCCAACATGGGGACCATGATGTCCGTCCCTTCGATGGAGAAGCGCTTCTGACCGAGGTAGGAACGGTGGAGAAACTGCTCCAGGCTCTCGACCTCGGTGAGCCGTTGTAGAAGGCGCACCCGGTCCCCGGGCTCCAGCGGGCGTGTGTGCGTGCCGGACTCGACCTGGTCCCAAAGCCAACGGACGACGTTGGGGTCCTCGAGGTGTTCGAATTCGTATCCGATCGTCCCACAGTAGGCCTGCTGCAGTCGCTGGAGCACGTCGGCCAAGGACTCGTCGCGTCCGTTCTCGAACAACAGCGAGGCAGGGAGTTCTCGAAGCTCCTCTACGCTCGTGCCGAAGAAGGACGGATCGAGCTGTGGGTGCCCGGGAGGCTCGGAGCCCAAGGGATCGATGGTCGAGAGTTGGTGCCCGTGGACCCGGTAGGCTTGAATGAACGATGTCGCATGCGCGACGGCACGGAGAAGACGACGCATCTTGTGCGTTTCTTGCCGTGCGGCGCTCAGTTCAGATGCGACCCTCTGCGATCCGGCCCCTGCATCCGGTTGTATTCTTTCGCCATCGTTCTCTGCCAGGCCCTCGGGGACGATCAGACCGGCATCGGCCGTGGCCTCCGGGCCCAGTTCGAAGAACTTACGCCACACCTCCGGTACACCCTCGGGGTTACGCGCGAACTCCTCGTAGAGAGCCTGGGCGTAGGGGGCGTTCTGGCTGTCGAACGGCTTTTCGTCCATCGGTCTCGTTGCTTGCTTCGACGATCCTCAGATGGCCTCTAAACTAGCCACATTTCCGTCTGCGGGGAGTGCTCACTTTTCCGCGTCGCAAGCCAGTTGCCTCAATGGGCTATTCGAGATAGCATATGGATGCGGTTGAGACTCGTTCTCATCTATTTGGAGGGCGAGCCAACACCACCTCGAGACAGGGCAAAACGATTGGGCGCCCTCCGAGCGAGGGCACCTCAACGGATAGAGAGCGTACTGCGATGGAATCGAGGCGAATCATCCCCTTTGCCGCTTACAGCGCGGCCCTTCTTCTGGCCCCTCCAGTGTTTGCCCAAAGCGGTTCCGCTTCGGTCGGGGGCGTGGCCAGGTCGCAGGATGATGGCTCGGCACTCTGGGGTGCCACGGTGGAGGTTGTTGGGACCTCCACCGTGGCGCTTAGTGACGAAGCGGGTCGGTACAGGCTCCGCGGGATTACGCCAGGAACCATCTCGTTGCGTTTCACGCGCATTGGATACACGACACTCACCAGGACCGTCACACTTGGTGCCGATGAAGCCGCGGTCGTGGATGCGCAGTTGGGAGAGGCGCCTCTTCGGGTGGACCCCATCAGGGTGCTCTTGAAGCGTACGCGTATGGTCGGCGATCCGCTGGACGTGAATGAAGCTCCGGGTTCCGTTCATGTGCTGGTGGCCGAAGATCTCGACTCCCCGGCATTCGTTTTCGACAACGTTCACGACTTCCTCCGGCAGGTGCCCGGCGTGAATATCCAGGAGGAGGATGGGTTCGGATTACGCCCGAATATCGGATTGAGAGGGACGGGCAGCGAGCGCAGCTCGAAGATCACCCTCATGGAAGACGGCGTGCTGATCGCGCCAGCACCTTACGCGGCTCCCTCGGCCTACTACTTCCCGGTCGCAGGAAGGATGGAGGCACTGGAAGTTCGGAAGGGATCGAGTCAGGTGCGGTACGGACCCCGCACGATCGGGGGGGCTCTCAATTTGGTATCTGCAAGCATACCGGACCGTCTGACTTGGTTCGTGGAGGGCTCGGGAGGGGAGTACGGCAGTCTCCAAGGCCATGCTCGGGCCGGAGCCTCGGGCGCACGATTCGGTTGGTTGCTGGAGGCGTACTCCTTGGACACGGGCGGCTTCAAGGAGTTGCCGAGTGAGGCGAGCACCGGCTTCGATGTGGACGATTACATGGGGAAGGTCCGCGTCAACTCGGATCGCCTCGGGGATTCTTACCAGGAGCTGGAACTGAAGCTGGGGTACACCACGGAGGACTCCGATGAGACCTACTTGGGCCTGACCGATGAGGACTTCGGCAGTAACCCCTTGGCTCGTTATGCGGCCTCGGGCTCGGATCTCATGGAGGCCGACCACTCACAAATTCAGCTCCGGCACTTCTGGACGCGGGGCAACGTCGATGTCACGACGACCGCTTACCGGAATGACTTCTCCCGCAATTGGTACAAGCTCGGGAAGGTGTTGGGTACGAAAATCAGCAGCGTCGTCGGGACGCCCGAGGACCACACATCGGCTCTCGACATCCTGAAGGGGGCAGACAGCGACCCCGACGCCTTGACCGTGCGTGCGAACAATCGCGAGTACTTCGGACAAGGTTTGCAGTCGGCTCTGGGACTCACGGTGGGGACACACGAACTGGAGTTGGGTGCCCGGTTTCACCAGGATGAAGAGGACCGTTTTCAGTGGGAAGACGGTTTCCAGATGCTTGATGGCTCGATGAGCCCTACCAGCGCCGGAGAGCACGGAACGCAGTCCAATCGGGTCAGCTCAGCGACCGCGGTGGCCGCGTTTCTGCAAGACGAAATTTCGCTAGGGTCGTGGACAATTACGCCAGGCGTCAGATTCGAGCACATAGAATTCACGCGCCTGGACTACGACGGGGACGACCCGGCTCGAACGTCGCCCACACGCACCCGAGTGAACCGGGTCGATGCCTGGATCCCCGGGGTTGGATTCTCTTATCGGATGAGTGCCTTGAGGGTCTTCGGGGGAGTCCACCGTGGGTTCAGCCCTCCCGGGCCCGGAGCGGATGAGGCCACCCGCGCCGAGAGCAGCGTGAATTATGAGTTGGGGGGTCGTTGGCGGCGTTCTGGCCTGGCGGCGGAGGCCATTGGCTTCCTGACTTCGTACAGCAACATCTTGGGCGAGGCGACATTGGCCACCGGCGGGGATGGGAGTGGACAGGCGTTTAATGGAGGCAGCGCACGCGTGGCCGGTATCGAGGCGTCGCTGGATTACGACCTCTTATGGGCGGCTCCCGGGGTAACGCGGGTGCCGTTACGGTTGGCCTACACCTATACCCGCGAGTCGTTTCTCTCCGGGTTCGACTCTGACTACGGACCTTGGGGCACGGTCGCGGTGGGCGACCGCATGCCCTACGTACCCCGCCATCAATTGAGTGGGAGCATCGGTTATGACCGTAAGAGTTGGAGGCTCTCGATCTCTATGAACGCTTCCGGAGCGATGCGGACTCAAGCGGGGTCTGGTCCCATTCCGGTGGGACAGGGCACGGACGCCTTCGTCGTTTTCAACGCTTCCGGCCAGGTCCAGCTCGGCCAGCTTGGGACCCTCTTCGCCGGGCTGCAGAACGTCGCGAACCAGATTTACGCCGTGGCTCGCCGGCCGGCCGGCTTGCGCCCGGGGCTGCCCCGCTCGTTCATGGTGGGTTTCCGCGTCGAGGGCGTGCGATAGCGGCCACCCTGCTAGTATTGAGCGGTTGGTAGCCTCGCCGACCGTTCGATCTACCATGGCCTGAAGGCTGCTGGAAGGAGTGCAGCGGACGCATGACAAAAGAGATCGCTGCTGGCGTTCCGCTTTACGTGGTCACGGACTGGGCTGATCGATTTCCGTGGTTGTTCGCCGGGATCACACACGCCGGATCTGGCCCCGATCCCTTCGATCTCCGGCTTTTCGGGGAGCCGGCTTCAGAACTGGCCCCGGCCCGGTGGAACGATCTGCTCCTGGCTTCGGCCTTCACGGCGATGGTACATGCCCGCCAGGTCCACGAAACCCGTATCGTCGTCCATGATGGGGTCGGTGCCGGCGTCCGAGAGGCGGAGGGAGCCGCGGACGGGCACGCCACGGCCGAATCCGGTGTTCTCTTGGCGGTCACCGTTGCTGACTGTGTGCCCGTCTACCTTCTCGACCCCGACGCGCGAGCGGTGGCCCTTCTGCACGCCGGATGGCGAGGGACCGCCGCCGGTATCCTTCCACACGGCATCGCGCTCCTCAGCCAGAGGTGGGGGACTGAGCCTGTAGACCTTCTCGTCCATCTGGGGCCGGCCATCTGCGGTGAGTGTTACGAGGTGGGCCCCGAGGTGTTCGAGGCACTCGGCTTAGAGGCCCCGCCCGACCCGGCTCCGGTAGACGTAAGAGTTGCTTTGGCTCGACAAGCGAGGGCAGCCGGCGTTCCGACCGAAAGCGTCTCCGTGTCGGACGTTTGCACGCTTTGCGGAGACAGAAACCTGTTCTCTCATCGCGCGGGGCGGACTGAGCGGCAGGTGGCGGTGGTGGGCATCCTGCCGTGAGTCAGAGGAAGGGGCGGGAGATCGACTCGTCAACGGACGTGGAAGCCGACGTGGGCTGTTGCGGTACCTGCACATTCGCGCGGCGCGTTGAGAACCGAGGCGGATCGATTTTCTACATGTGCGGACGTTCTGCGGCGGACCCCCGTTACCCTAAGTATCCGCCTGTGCCTGTGCTTGAGTGCCCGGGTTTTGTGGCGATTCCTGCTTCTTCTCCTCTTCCTCCTCGCTCCTGAGAAACTTCAGGACGATCTCGAGGGATTCCTTCGGGAACTCCTCAGGGGGCACGTGGCCGCAGTCCTCCATTACTTCGAGCTGCGCCCTCGGAAGGGCCGCGAGCAGTCGCTCAGCGACGTGCAGAGGGACGACCCGGTCGTGCTTTCCCCAGAGGAGCAGCGTGGCTACGTCGATCTCGGGAATGCGGCTGGTAAACTTCTTGAGATCGGGAGGCACGATCCCCACGGCGGTCTTGATCAGAGCCGTGCGGTGGGCTTTGCTGTAAAATGGCTCTGCATAAGCCGCGACTTGAGCTTCGGTCACTGCATCCCGGTCGAAGACGACCGAGCGCAGGACCCGGCGGATCAAGAGGCGTTTCGGGAAGAGGTGAAGCCCCCACTCTGACAGTCTTCCTCGCCCGGCAAGGCCGACAAATGGTGGGAGGCGCTGTGGGTAGGCCGCGCTGGACACGAGAACGAGCCTTTCCAGGCGCTCTTCCTCCAGCAGTTGGAGCGCAACCAGAAGTGCGATGCCGCCGCCCATGGAATGACCAACAAGGGTCAGTTCACGGAGGTCTTCTTGTACGATCAGTCGGTGCACGAGGTCGGCATGATCGTGGGGCGAGTAAAGATCGTCGGGTGGTGCAGGGGCAGAACCGTGGCCCTTCAGCTCCAACGACCACACCCGGTGTTCCTTCGCCAGCGCCCCGATCCAACTTCGCCAGGTGCATGAGTTCGCCGCGAAACCATGGAGCAGCATGATCTGCCGGTCCCCTTCTCCATATTGTTCGACGTAAAGCGGAAGATCGTACGCAGCTGACTCGGGTGCTGCACTCACGTGAGGTCTATACCTGTGGTCGCATTCGCCGACTGCGGAGGACTACGCTTCCCACAACCGCGCGCTCATGGAACGGAAAGTTGCACCATCGGCCCGCCATAGGGAGCCTCGGTAGTGTACAGGCGCAGATAGAGGTCACCCCTCATGAGCGCTGTACGCTCCTCGGTGTTTAGGGTAATCGCCCCGGATGCTACTTGGCCGCCAGGGCCCGAGAGCCGGTAGAGGACTCCGCCCTCCCGCTCCTCTTGCGCTTGGTGGAGGCCCACACCAAGGATCTCCGCGGCCGGTACTCCGGAGAAGGTCACCTCATACAACAACGTGCTCGTGGTGATATCCCACGCGAAGAGAATGCGGGCGGCGGCACGCCCCCCTTGGGCGGTGACCGCGAACGCGACGGGCACGGGAGCCCGGCCGTTCTCCAACGGCGGCGTACTTACCGGGGCCCGCCGGGGCTGAAAGGCTTGTTCGAAAGCGAAACCCAGGGCAAGCAACCGTGCGTCCTGCAGCGGCCTTCCGAGCAACTCAAGTCCGACGGCAAGGCCCAGGCCTGTGAACCCAGTGGGGACGCTCAGCGCGGGGAGCCCTGTCGTCGCGCTCAACTGGCAGTTCGATCCCCCCTGGGGATCTCCGATTCGAGCCGCCCTGCGCCGTATCGTGGGGTAGACCAAGGCGTCGAGTTGGAGGTCATCCATGGTCGCCACCACCGCAACGCGTGCCGTCACCCGTTGGTCCATTGCACGGGCGATCCGGTCGTCGTCCCTTTCTTCCGCCGCTGCGCTGCGCCGCAAAATACCCTCTAACCGCACGTGAAAGAGACCCCGATCGAGGATGTCCTCGAGAGAGCCGACCGGCGCGTTGGGGGTGGCGGCCAGGTAGTCGATGAGGTCCCATTTGAACTCGAGGCCGATCAGGCTGGATCCCGAGAGGAGCGAATCCCATCCGGGGACTTCGATGTCGACGATCTCCGCTCCGGCCTCACTCATACGGTCGAGAGCGGCTCGTACCATGCGAGCGTGCTCCCGGTCGTCCGCTGCGTCGCCAAACAGTGCCGTCAACACCCCGATTCGGGCCCCCTGAAGCGCCTCGGCGTCGAGCGCTTCCACGAACCGAGGAATCGGACTGTCGGCCAGAATTTGGGTAGCGGGGTCGGCGGGGTCCGTCCCTATGGTCGCGTCGAGCCCAATGGCGAGGTCCGTCGCAGTGCGAGCCAAGGGGCCACCTACATCTTGTGTGTGCGACAGGGGGATGATCCCGTCGATGCTCGAGAGGCCCTTGGTCGGTCGCAGCCCGAACAGGTTGTGGTGTGAGGCCGGAATACGAATCGATCCACAGGTATCGCTGCCCCAGCCAATGGCCGCGAAGCTGGCCGCAACGGCCGCACCGGTGCCCCCGCTGGAGCCGCCTGGGTTTCGGGACGGGTCGTATGGGTTACGGGTCTGACCTCCGACTGAGCTGATGGTCGTGATGCCGTACGCCAGTTCGTGCATGTTGGATTTTCCAATGATGACGGCTCCGGCCTCCCGGAGCTTACCGACCTGGAAGGCGTCATCCGGGGGGATCATCCCGGCGAGTGCGATAGATCCCCCTGAGGTCGGCAGGTCCGCTACATCGTAATTGTCCTTCATGATGACGGGGATCCCGTGGAGCGGCCCCCGGGCACCGCGGAGTGCGCGCTCCTGATCGAGTGCTGCCGCCTCCGCCCGGGCATTCGGGTTCAGTCGGATCATGCTGTTCAGAGCAGGGCCCCCCTGGTCGTACGCACCGATCCGGGCGAGGTATGCGTCCACGAGTTGCACCGCGGTGACGCGCCCGTCCGCCATCGCTTGTTGGAGGTCGGGGATCGAGGCCTCGAAGACCTCGACGCCCTGCTGCAGGGTGACCGGAAGTGCTGGGAGGGCGCCGTGGGCCTGGGCGGTCCCCGGGGCCAACGCCAGTCCCGTAGCCAGCGCGACGAGCAGCGCACGCCCACCAAGACAAGGCGGCGAGCCCAATTTCAGATCTGAAGCCCTCGACTCCATCATCCCTCCTCGTGGCGTTGGAAGGCTGTTGAAGCAGTACAGCGGGCGCATTCAACGGTCTTCCTGGTGGCGTGAGAGCAGCTTAGAGGGTTTCGGAGCAAGACGCGAGGGTTGGGGTTGCGACGGTTGCGGTGCGTGCGCTGGGCACCCAGACTGAGGCGACAACGGTGCGGGGAAACTACGCCGCAGCGCCTGCGCGCAGCTCGACCAAAACCGGACCCATCGACCTACGAGACGCACTTCTATGACCAACTTTGCGAAAACTGCCGCTTCTGCTCTGACCGCCGCGTTGCTGTTCCTCCTTTCATCGGGGTCGCTGAGTGCCCAGGACGCGGATCCACTCTCGTTTACGCCCGAAGTGAACACTGCCGGCCAGGCCGCCTATGAGAGGTCGTGCTCCGCTTGCCACCTCGCCACTTTCCAGGGATCGTTCGAGGCGCCTGCGCTGGCGGGTCCCAACTTCAGCTTGGTCTGGACGGAGCGCACACTCAACGAATTCCGGGCAACGATTCGCACGATGCCTCCAATGGCCCCGAACTCGCTGAGGGATGCCGAGTACGATGCCATCACGGTCTACCTGCTCGGCGCGAACGGGGCGGAGAGGGACGGTCGAGTTGTCCGGGCGGATCGCGAAGCGACCGTGGGGTCGCTGCTCGCCGGTACGGCTACGGCCAGCTCGGCTACAGCCAGCGCTGGACGCGGTGCCGGAGCTGGACGGGGTGCCGGAGCCGGCGGCAGGGGCGGGCGCGGCGGCGCGCCGCGGACCGAGCCGGAAGGTGTGACCGAAACCTTCCACGAGATCATCGACTTCGAGCCCGTCACGGAACAAGAACTCCTCAACCCCGACCCGGGCGATTGGCTCATCTACCGGCGGACCTACGATTCGCAGGGTTATAGCCCACTCGACCAGATCGACCGAAGCAACGTGGACGATTTGGGACTTGAGTGGGTGTGGGCGATGGCCGACGGGACCAACCAGCCGACGCCCCTGGTGCATGACGGCATCATGTACCTCGCCAGTCCCATGAACACGATTCACGCCCTGGACGCGACCGACGGTACCCTGCTCTGGGAATATAGACGCGAATTTGCCGACGACTTCCGCGTTGGTTTCAGTCAGCTGCGCAACCTGGCGATCTACGGGGAGAACATCTACGTCGCGACCAAGGACGCGTACCTGGTGGCCCTCAATGCCCGCACGGGTGAGACCGTGTGGGAGACTCAGATCGCCGACTACCACCTGGGTTACACCAACGTGGCTGGGGTCATGGTCGTCGAAGGTAAGGTGATCAACGGCATCAACGGGTGCGATCGCTTTCACGAGGAAAGCTGCTTCATTACGGCACACGACGCGGCCACTGGCGAGGAGCTGTGGCGCCTCTACACGATCACCCGTCCCGGGGAGCCCGGAGGCGACACCTGGGGTGACCTGCCGTTCGAGCTACGCGGCGGCGTCGACGTGTGGAACACCGGCAGCTACGATCCCGAACTCGGACTCGTCTACTGGGGGACGGCCCAAGCCAAACCGTGGGTGGCCGCGAGCCGTGGCCTCACCGTCGAGGATGCAGCGCTCTACTCTAATTCCACCCTGGCGATCGATCCTGACGATGGCTCTATCGTCTGGTACCGCCAGCACGTTCCCGGGGAATCGCTCGACCTGGACGAGGTCTTCGAGCGGATCCTGATCGATCGCAACGGGCAGCGTCTGGTGTTTTCAATGGGGAAACACGGGATCCTCTGGAAGCTGGACCGGGAGACCGGCGAGTTCATATCACATCTGGAGTCGATTTACCAGAACGTCTTCGACTTCATCGACCCGCAGACAGGCGACGTGCGCTACCGGGAAGACATCGCTTCGGCTGAGGTTGGCGACTGGGTTTCTGTGTGCCCGAGCACCGCAGGCGGCCACAATTGGCAGTCGATGTCCTATAGCCCGGAAGTAAACGCGCTCATCATTCCGCTGTCACAGACTTGTTTGGAGATCCAGGGACGTCCGGTGGCGCTCGAGCCCGGTTCGGGCGGTGTGGGCGCGGCGCGGCGCTATAGTGAAATGCCCGAAACCGGAGGGCGCTTGGGTAAATTGGCCGCCTACGAAATCGATACGATGGAAGAGTTGTGGAGTGTCGAGCAGCGGGCGGCTTACCTCACGGCGACGCTCACCACCGCGGGCGGCGTGGTGTTCGTGGGCGATCTCGATCGCTACTTCCGCGCGCACGACGTTCGGAGCGGCGAAGTTCTGTGGCAAACCAGGCTCGGGACGTCGGTTCAAGGCTTTCCGGTCTCGTATGAGGTGGATGGAGAGCAGTACATTGCCGTCAGCAGCGGGTTGGGCGGCGGAAGTCCTCGTGTTATCCCACGTGCGTTGTCGCCGGAGATTCAGCACCCGTCGACCGGGAACGCGCTGTACGTCTTCAAGCTGCCGAGTCGGTAGAGAAGGCTGTTGAACTTCTGGCTAGAAGCGCCACTCCACACCGAAGACGGGAAGGAGACTACGCTCCGCGAGCGGGCGAAGGTTTGCGTCGCGCCACGGCTGGAAGTAGTAGAACAAAGCGTCGCGCTGATCGAGCGCGTTGATCAGGCGCAGGTAGGGTCGAACGTCGAAGTCTTGTCCGGCAATACTCGCGTCGACCTGAGTGAACAGTTCGACGTCGAGGCGTAGGAAGCCGTCATCGGCGGTGCGCCCGGAGAACGCGGGGTCCTCCTGAGCGAGCCCCTCAGGAAGTGCGGCCGGTTCGTCAAAGACGGCCCCCTCTGCGCTGGTACCTCCGAACGGGATGGTCGTGTAAGGCAGGCCCGCGCTGTATCCCAACGTTACGGAGCCGCCCCACCGTCCGTTGCGGGACCCGCTCAAGCCGGCGCTGAGAAGTTGCCGGCCGGAAAAATTCGAAGTCCCGCCGATGCGGTTTCCGCCGGCCCAGAACCAGGACAGGTTGTATCCGACCCACGCAGTCACGGGAGTGCTTTGGTGAAGCACTTGTAGATCGACGCCCGAGTTGTGCATGACTTCAGATCCGGGCCCTCCCAGGTCGGTGAACTCCTTCCAGAAGCCCTCGATGCCGAGGCGCACGCGACTGTTGAGTTGCTGGTCCAACGAAAGGGTGACGTGGTCCGCCGTGGCGACTGAGAGGAGCGTTTCCACCGAGGCGAGCGTTCCCTGCGAAACCGCAAGATCGACCTGCTCGCCGGGCGCTCGAGAGAACTGGTGGTACCGGCCGGCCGCTACGGTCAGCAGCGCCTCATCACTCAGGCTCCATAGAAGGGCGGCCCGTGGTGCTAGCCGGGGGTATTGTTCTGTCGAGAACACATCGGCGCGTAGGCCCACTCGCAGGTCGAGGCCGGGAGCCAGGTTCCTCACTCCGTCCACGTAAACGCCCCCGGCGAGCCCTTTCGCTTCCTTTTGCACCTCAGGGCCGCTGCCGATATCCGCAAACTGACGGGCCGAGTAGAGGATGTCCGTCTGGTCCAACACGGTGCCAAATCGGAGCCGGGAGTCGCCCAGTGGAGCGGAACCGTGGATGGCCAGACGCAGCCGGCCAGTCTCCGCTCCAGCGAGTATTCCGTTGTTCGGTGCAGTAACCGGGCCCTGCTGCGGCGGCCCAAGTGGGAGTTCGGCCTGATATCCGCTTGCCGAGATCGTTGCGTCGAGCGCTACATCGGCTATGCCCCCACGGTAGGCAAGGACAAGCGCATGATTCCCCCATGATGCGTCTTCGGGGATTACGAACGGCGCGCCGCCGCCGGCCGGGTTGGCCACTGTTTGGTCCGGATTAAGGAGTACCGATTCCCGGTTCCAGAATGCCGTGGCGCTCAGGAGGTGCCCTTCACTCAATCGGGCATCGATTCGTGCAAGAGCATCTCGGTATCCGTATGGTGTGTGCCCGCCACCCAGGATCAGGGCTCCGTAGTCGTGCAAGCTGCGGCTGGAGGCGGCGAAGCCCACACGTTCGCCGATAGGTCCTTCGGCTGCGATATTCGCGCTGATGAGGTCGATCCCTCCGCGCATGTGAAGCCGATCACGCTCGGGTGGCTGAGTCCGCAGGTCCAGAATGTAGGACAGCCCCCCGTCGTAGCGCGCGGGAGCGCCTCCGGTGTGCAAGGTTGCCGCTCCGAGGCTTCCGGCGTCGAAACTGCCGAGTAGGCCACCGAGGTGGAATGGCGTATAGACCGGTGCCCCGTCGAGCAGCACGAGCTTCAGGTCGGTCGTCGAACCCCGCATGAACAATACGTCCGAGGGATCCACCGGATCGTTACCGGGCAAGGCAGCGGCCGCCTCGCCGAGCCCGGCCTCGGCCATTCCTGCACTCACTCCTAGAGCGATCACCTCAACGTCTGGAATGGGCGTGTCCGCTTGCCCTGGGGTTCTCAGTCGGATGATCGGGTCGACCACCACCAGGACCGGACTGAGCTCGATGGGGCTCCATTCGAGATCGATGTACACGGAGACGGTTTCACCGTCCGGCACCGCGATGCTTACGACGGCCGATTTATGAGCCACAGAACGGACCAGCAGGCGCACTGTCCCCTGGGGCAGCGCCTCAAGACGGTATCGCCCCAAACTGTCCGCAAGGATCGTGAACTGCCTCCCTGGCATGGTGGCTTCAATGATCGCGAAAGGGAGTGGCCGCACGTCGGCCCCTTCGCGGGTGCGCACGAACCCCTCGACTACGCCGCCGGTCGCCCGGTCCGTGGGCAACTCCAGGTCGAGGACTGCTCCGTCGGGCCTCACGCCGCCGGCCGGCACCTGCAGCGCCAGAAGCGTGGCCGCGAGCATGGAGGGGGAAATCATCGGTCTACCGGAACTCCTTTATCCGGTCTTGGGTGTTGCCTACGGAACCCTAAGTTGGATTTCCTCCGGCGTTCTTGCAACAACCGGACCCAGCACTTCGAGACTCCCGCCTGCCCAGCTCAAGTATGTACCGCCGTTCACTTCAACCGATGCGGCGGCGGCTTCTAGAGGGAGATTCACGAAGACGAAGTTCGACGCACCGGTTACCTCAAGGCGGCCTTCAGCGATGCCGAAGGTGGCTGGTAGGCCGGCGAAGGCGCCGGCCTCTCCACCCGGCTCCAAACGGACCACGATCAAACTGCCGGGGCTGATCTCGCGAAGCACGATTGTGACCCCTTCACCGGCGGCATCACGTCGAACTCCCGGTAGTGTGCCATCTTGGGCTCCAACGCTCCCGTCCGAAATCGGGACGGCAGCCTCTTCGGGGGGACCTAGCGGTGTCACAGCGTTGTCCTGTGTGTCAAAGAGATCAGCGGCCAGAGCCCAGCCTGCGGCGATCCAGCCCCGCACAGGTGAAGCCGGTAGGGCGGTCGCGAGGCCGGCTCCGAGGAGGAGCACCAAGATCGCGGCACGAGCCAGTGGCATCCCCAGCACCCTCATTCTGCTCTTCACCCGTGGACGCTTCACCGCGGCGACGGGTAGGGCCGGACCGACTCGCTTCCCATTGGGCAAAGATCCAAGGCGTTCGAGGACGGCGGTGCGTGCTCCTTCCGTCGGTGCTGCCGTAATGAGTCGCCCGAGGGCCTGGGTCACCAGCGCGCCTCTTTCCTCGAGCTTGGTCATCCGGGTGCGGCAGGTTTCGCACTCCGCCAAATGAATTCGTACGGCACCGTAGTCCGCGTCGCTCAACTCCTCGTCCAGCAGGGCACGAAGCCGTCCGTCATCGAGATGTGTCATAGTTCTCCCCAGGAGCAATATATACATTCACGAAATTCCTTTCGGCACGCGCTAACAACGTGCCCACTGAACTCGGCGCGACGCCGACTGCGTCAGCGATCTCACGATAGCTGAAGCCCCCGTGTCGCATGAGCAGGATCTCACGCTCCCGCTCGGTTAGGTGGCCTATCGCTTCTCGCACGGGTGCCACCCGCTCACGTCGTTGCACCGCCTCGTCGGGCGGCTCCGACCCCCCCGGTCGGACTGGATGAGCCTCGAGAAGCCGCCGATGGCTCTCACCCGCGCGGTGCTCATCCCGGACCAGGTGCGTGGCCGTACGAAAAAGCCACGCCCGCAAGCCTTCGTCCGTCCCCCCCACCCGGCGATCGTACAGCCGCACGAAGGTCTCTTGCGCCAGGTCGTCGGCCAGATCCGGATCCCCGGTCAGAGAGTGGCAGTACCTAAACAGGCCTGGGTACTGCTCCCCAAATGTCAATTCGAAGTTCACGCGGCTCCGATCCTCGGAATAAGCTCCCCGCTCCTTTCATACGGGGCGGCGTCCCATTCGAGGGATTTGACCCCGTTGCCATTCGTAAGGCAAGGGCCGCGCCAACCCCGTCCACAGGAGAACGAATGAGAAGCGGAGTTTGTGACGGCTTCCGGGGTGCGCCCGGTTTTCCAAGAAACCGTTGTGCGGTCTCGGGTGTACTCCGGGACTTGAAGGGAGGTTTGCTCGAAGACGATAGTTCTCGGGGATTGACCATGGCCACGTCGCCCACACGCTTGTTTCTCGCATTGCCGCTTCTCCTCACGATTGCGTGTGCCTCCGCTACCGACCGGTTCAACGACGGGCTCGACCTCGAGGCTCAAGGCCGCTACATGGAAGCCGCGTACCGGTATGCCGATGCGGTGGAGAAGGATGTGTCACTTCAGGAGGCCAGAGACCGGCTCCTGATCGTAGGGGACTCGGCCATCATGGTGACCCTGGAAGAGGCCGATTACCTCGACGGTGTCGGTGAACCCGCCGAGGCCGCTCGCCAGTTCCTCGCCATCGATCGTCTCATGTCCCGTGTCCGTTCGGTCGGGATGCGGCTGACGGAGCCCGATGGCTATCGGGTGGATCGCAGGACTGCCTTCGAACGGGCCATCGAGTGGTACATGACCGAGGGCGAAGACGCATCACGCGAGGGACGCTGGGAGGATGCGATGCGGGCGTTCGCCTCGGTTCGGGGCGATTTCTCCCCCACGCGTGACCAGAGGGAAGCCTCATTCGAGGCCCAAACGCGTGTCATGATCGACTGGGCCGAGATCGAGCTGGCGGACCGAAGGCCGAGAGCTGCCTACGGCATCGCCGAGCGAGCTCTGTCTGTCCGCCGCTCGACGCCTCGGCCGATTGTCCTAGAAGTGAGCGATCTTCAGGATCGGGCGTTGGCGATGGGGAGGGTCGTTGTGGCTGCTCTCCCGGTTTCCGCGAACGAGAGGGTCCGTGAGGTAGCCGGTACGACCCTTGAGATCGAGCTTGACCAGGCCATGGAGACGGGACGGTGGCGGAGCGCACCACCGTTCGTGGCGATGGCGGACGCCAACATTCTGCGACGTGAACTCCGCGGGCTGCTTCGCGGCGTAATTCCTCAATCTCCGGCACTGGTTGGGCGAGCGCTCGACCTCATCGGTGCGGACTACGGCGTCATGGTCGAACTCGTCTCTCTCAGGATCACGGACGAGGATGTCGAAGTCGATGAACGCACGGCTGTGATCCGCAGGCAGGATCTGGATCGAGAGAGAGGGCCCGCTCGCGACGCTTGTTACGGCCCGGGTTTGGGACACGACCGAGGCCGCGGAGTCAGGTTGGATCCGGCCGACTGTCGAGGTCGGGGTTGGGGCCCTGATCAGGGTTCCGACTCCGACAGGAATACGAGGCGGAGATGGGTCACCTATGACATTGGCGACACGGTGACCTACTGGGTCATCTCGGGAGAGCGGACCGTTCGCGCCGAGGCCGACGTCCTCATCGTGAACCTCGATGGCCGGGCCATCGCGGAATTCACCATCAACTCGCGGCAAGAGGGGTCGTTCCAGGAGGGTGAGTTCGACGGAGACCCCTGGCAGCTCGGACTGAACAACCGGGACGCTCGCCTCTTCGACTTCGCCGAATGGGCCGACGAGTGGACCCGCATCCAGCGGGATGTCATCAGCCAGTTAGCCGACGGAATCACGGTCCAGACCTTTAGAGCGGTCCTTTCGGGGGTGGAGTAGGCCCCTCGGCTGAGTCCAGCTTGCAGGTCCTCTCACCAAGGCACATCTTGGCCAGACTATGGCCAGACCGCCCAGCCACCAACGGTGGGTTGTCCCCCGGGCCTTATCCGCCCCGCTCGACGGATCCACCTGTGTGAGGGATCCAAAGAAAGGCAGGCGATCGAATGATTCCGCTACGACTCGGTTCGATAGCGATTCTGGTGCTTCTCACCAGCGGCACCCTTACCGCCCAGAACGCCCCGAACCCTCTGGGGCAACCGCTCCTCGATGCCTCCGGCGATGTTCGGGAGGACGCCTTCATTCAGATCCCACTGCGTGCCGACGACCGGAGGTACGCAGACATCGATGGGGACAGGCTGAAGTCCTTTCTTATGGAAGTCGATTCTATCTCGCTCGCCGACCGGGATCGTGGGAACGTTTTCTGGGGTCGGAATATCGGCACACTCGGCCACGAGGAGACGCAGGATTGGGTCGAGCGGTATTTCCGAGCAAACGGCCTAGAGAACGTATATCGCCAGCCTTTCGACGTCGGGCCGCAGTGGAAGCCCGAGACTTGGACGATCAGCTTCAGCGTGGGTGGCCGGACCTTCGAGTTGGAGTCCGCCCGCCCGCCCCAGGGTGCTGAATCGACGCCTGCGGGCGGGCTCGATTTCGAGTTGATCTGGGTCGGGACCGGTAGCGAAGCCGACTACATCGGACGGGATGTCCGTGGAAAAGCGGTGCTGATTCTGGATATTCCGAGGCCTGGTACGCTCCGACATTCGATTAGAACGGAGGGGTCGGTTGCCCGAGCTTTCGAGCAAGGTGCTGCTGCGGTCGGAATCGTGTATGGGATCTCGGACAACTTCGCCGTCTGGCAACGGACCGCAGGCAGGCCAGGCTTCAACCTCGGGTACCAGGACGGTTTGATGCTCCGCGACCTGCTCGGAGGAGGCGAGCGAGTCACCGTGAATCTCCAGATGCGGAGCGAGGTGGTTTCGGGCCTTCAGGCTTCTAGCGTCTGGGGCACACTACCGGGGATGAGCGATGAGGAGATTCTCGTCATCGCGCACATGGATGGCTACTTCCAAGCAGCTTCGGACAACGCGTCGGGGCTCGCTGCCATGATGGGCCTGCTCGAGCACTTCGCGAACATTCCCCGGTCCGAGCGCCCGCGCACCATCCGCTTTCTAGGCTCAGTAGGCCATCACTCGGGGCCCGGCACAGGTTGGCTCCACGACAATCTCGAGACCGCGCTCGCCAACACAGTGCTCGCAATCAATCTGGAGCATGTAGCTCTCGTCCGGACGAAGTACTGGGGACCGACTCTGCGGAAGACGAACGCGGTGTCCCCCATGCGGTGGTGGGTGTGGGGTAGCGACAGACTGCTCGCCACCGTGCTCGACTCCTTCAACCGCTTCAACGTTGCGGTCACGGGCGACATGGAGGGGGGGGCGTCGGGCGAGATGGGTAGGATGGCTCGGGACGTCCCGACCATTCAGGTCATCACGTCACCCGAGATCAAACACACCGAGCAGGACACGCCGGATTGGGTTCCGGCCGTGGGCCTCGAGCAGATCACGCGGGCCTACGCCCGGATCATCGATGGTGCGAACGGGCTCGATCGTGAGGATCTGGAACCGGCCCCGTAGCGGGCTGGCTCGGTAGCCGGCTGCTTTCTGGCTGAGATTCTTCAAGACGTGTGAGCTGGCTCTGGAGAGCCGAACCTCTTTGCCGCGCGTTCCCGCGCATTGGCCGCCTCGACCGCGGCGTCGAAAGCAGGTTGGTTTGCCCGAGACGGCTTATGGAAGCAGCTGAGCTTTCGAACGAACTATAGTGACACCCCGCGAATCTCGTCTTCGGTCGCGGGAGGGTCGAAGTTGAAGAGAGTCTTGATATTTCTGCACATTGGAATCTCCTGATCTTTCCCTGACGTGGTTTGCCAGAGTACGGTGGGTCAGAGCGCAAGCACGCCGAAATAGATTATGAACACCCCGACGGGGACGCTTGCCAGCCCTGCGCAGCGCCACAAGAAAAAGTTGCTTGTGTCGGACGGCATGAACGGGTTGGCGATAGCGCGGTAGACGCCTGGGAACAGCACTAGGACCAGTGCGCTGCTCACGAGCACCACCCAGCCTGATACTGTCAGGAAGGTGGCCAATCCACTGTCCTCTGAGGTGCCTGCCCAAACCATCGCCCCCCCCAGGGCCATAACGAATGCGCCGAGCATTCGGATGCGAGCGTTGCTTGCGATCGTCTCCTTGAGCCACCCAAAATACGCCTCCGGGGCAACCAGCGGTCCTCCGCCCTCACACACACCCAAGACCCCCAGCGCGATCGTCACGATTCCAACAGCGCTCATGTTCGTGCCTCCCGATGTCTATGCGCCGAGTGCTAGTCCGTGCCCGCCTCCGACTCCTCTTTACCCTCCCGTTCCCGCAGGAGCCGCGCGATGTCGCGCATCTCCCCCGGCCTCCGGTCGTCCCCGAGCGCACCCATCCACGCCGGATACCCCGGCGGGATCTGGCTCACCTCGTCGAGTTGGGCGACTTCGTCGTCTGTGAGCGTGAGATCCACCGATCCGAGGTTGTCCTCGAGTTGGTCCATCCTTCTCGCCCCGATGATGACGCTGGTCACTGCGCTCTTGTGGAGTAGCCAGGCGAGCGCCACCTGTGCAACCGAAACTTCGTGGGCCTCCGCGATGGGCCGCATCACGTCCACGATGTCGAAACCCTGTTCCTTATTAACCGGCGGGAAGTCGAACGTGGCTCGTCGCGTGCCGTCCGGGCTCTCTTCCCGCGTGAATTTTCCGGAAAGAAATCCTCCGGCGAGCGGACTCCAAACCAGCAGGCCGAGCCCCTGGTCCTGGATCAAGGGAATGGTCTCCTGCTCCAGGTCCCGTCCGACGAGCGAGTAATAAGACTGTGTGCACTTGAATGCCTCGAGGCCCCGGCTCTCCGAAGTTCCCAGCGCCTTCATCAGCTCCCAGGCTTCCATGTTGGAGCAGCCGATGTAGCGCACCTTGCCGGCCCGGACGAGATCGGTGAGGGCGATGAGCGTCTCTTCGATGTCGGTCTCGGGGTCGGAACGGTGGATCTGATAGAGGTCGATGTAGTCGGTGCCGAGACGTTTCAGGCTCGCTTCGGCGGCCTGAATGATGTGCAGGCGCGACAGCCCGACTTGGTTTGCGCCCGGGCCCATGCGACCTCGCACTTTGGTGGCGATCATCACGTTCTGACGCTTGCCCTTCAACGAGCGACCGAGAATCTCCTCGGATTCACCGCTCGAGTAAACGTCGGCCGTGTCGAAGAAGTTGATGCCCTCGTCCAGCGAGCGATTCACCAGCGTGTCGGCGTCCTTTTGGTCGAGGGCACCGATCATCTCCCACTGGCTACCGAAGGTCATGGCGCCGAGGCAGAGTTCTGATACGAATACACCGGTGTCTGCGAGCGGACGGTACTTCATGGAGTCTCTCCAGGGTGGGGAGCGTTCGGTTAGTTGAGCCGGATCGGCATGGTCATCGCACCATTCCCGGCTGAATCCCATGCAGCGAACCGGACCCAAGCCTGGCCGGTGGCGTCGAACGGGATCGTGAACGTTTGGCTGCCGAAGGGCGGAAGATCTTTGGTAGATACTATCTGGGTCGTGGTGGTTTCACCGTCACCATAGACCACTTCGACGAAGTCGAGCGGGAACGTCCATTGGACTTCGGCCGTGAGCGTCGTGTTGGCCCCCTCACCGTCGTAGCGATGGGACGGGATCAGCACTTCGCCCGATGTCACGAAGTAGTTCCCGTCCATCAGGGCGTCGACGATCGGGGCGTAGTTGCCCGGCTCCGGCAGCTCACCGATCCGGAGGTAGCTCACGGGGCCATTCGCATAGATATCGTCACCCGGAGCCTTGAAATATGTCTCCGTGATGGCCAGCAGGTACTTCGGGCGAAGCGATGAATCGGCGATCCAGTTGTTCATGTCGTCTAGCAGCGGGATCACGCGGTGGTCGGACAACCGAACCTCGGACAAGTCGGAGCCCATGCCCCAACGCCAGCCGGCTCCGCGGTAGCGATCGTTGCGGAAGTGGTCGGTATCGGAAACTGCATCGGGAAAGCCCGTGGAGCCTTTGGTGCGCGGGTGAGGCATATAGACGAGCATGTCCTCCGCCTCGATCATCGTCATCAAGTCCTGGGCGCTGCCGATGTTGTACATACGGCCGTATTCAGGGTGCTCGGTCACCAGAGGTGTCCCCGGTGCGCGTTCATCCACGTAGTAGACGGGGTGCGAGAACAGGAGGTCCCAATGGCCCCCCAGAAGATTGGTGTTCTCCATCTCCGGCATCACCATGAAGGCGTCGTCCGAGTGGCGCTGCGCTCCCTCGAACAACCATTGGAGTTCTTCCAACTGGGTCGCGTCACGAGGCCGGTCGACGGGTCCCGCGATGTTGATGCCCGCCGCACGCAGCACCTCGAAATCCGACAGCCGGGTATCGATGCTGCCGGACGCCATGAGCTCCCGGCCGAGATTGGTGTGGTAGTGGCTGCCCATCACCTGGTAACCCGGCAGCGGTCTGTACACGTCCCCTGTCGTAAAGGCGAGCGCCTCCTCGAACGCTTCGGACGCATCGCCGAGCGTGGGGTAGAAGTAGCCCGCCATGTGCTGCTCGGATCCGGGCGGCGCGCTGTATAACGACCAGTTGGCCAGGTACCTCTCCACGACTTCCTGCTCGCCCTGTCGGATTCCGAAGCTGAACGATGACTCGTCGTCCTTGCGGTACCAATTGTTGCCGACGTTGATCTCGATCTCTCTCGCCCAGAAAAACGTGTGCGGCGGCGGAAAGGCGGCGATCGCGCCTCCGTTGGTCTCGGCGACCACCAAACGGTTCGCGGCCCGAAGCACCACGTGATCGGAGTTGGCTGGGCCACGAAGCGAATATGACTGCGACTCATTAGCGATATCCCGCCAGGCGATCCGGCTACCCTCGAGATTGAGGTCCGTGAGGCCCAGGTCATACTTGTAGGCGACCGAGGGCAGATCCGTGGAGGCAACTGATTCAACCCGAATGAGGTTGGTCCCTTCGTATACGGTCAGCACCAATGCACCCGAGAAGGAGCCGAGCCGCATACCCGGGAACGCCACCGCCAGCCGGGCACCATCTGTCGTGACCACGCAGCCCTGGGCATCGTAGACCGCGTCGGCCCGACGGACCTCATCGGGCGATCGCGGGAGGCCGGGCTGCCCGGCCACGCCCGATGCGGGGGGAGGATTACCGCCGCCCACTTCGGTACGCAGATCGAGCGGGGCGTCCCAGAACACGTCCCACTTGTACCTGTCGACGATGTCCTGCGTGAGTTCCACTCCTAGGTTCCGTAGAGGACTCAGTTGCTGGTTGCTGATCCTGCGTAGGCCCTCGACAATCTTGAATTCGATTCTCGCATCGGCTGCGATGGTCACCCACGCTGCGTCTTCGCCCTGGATTGCCAGTTCATCAATGGTCGGTGTGCCATCGACAACGCTGAGCCCGAGCCGCAACCGCTCGTCTTGGGCGCCGGGCCACTGGACGAGCAGAACGTCGTCCGTCACCCGTGCGGTGATGCCGCCGTTCGGTGCGTAGCCCATCAAATCACAAACGAGCGGGGCAGTCGGATTGGGGGCTTGTCCAAGCGCGTTCACATCAGCGGGAGCGGACAGGGTGACGGCCAAAGCAATCGTGCATGTCGCGAACGACGCCCCCAGCCGTTTAAGACGAAGGCTTCTCGGCGCGCGGCAATGTCGAGTGTGAAGCAACATCAGCCAAGCATATCGGTTGTCGTGACGGCCGGCCATGATTCCGGAACCCATGCACGACTTCGGGAGTTCCTTGAGGGGGGACCGCTAGACAAACCCCGCCATGGTGTCGTAGGCTCGTAGTTCGATCCGGAGGCGCTTGTGACGCGCCGGTATGGATAGGCGCCTGCACAAAGGAGACACCCCATGTCCGTACAACTTGGTGACGAGGTCCCTGATTTCACGGCGGAGACCACACAGGGGACGATCAACTTCCATGAATGGATTGGGGACGGATGGGCCGTGCTGTTCTCGCATCCCAAGGACTTCACCCCCGTCTGCACCACCGAGCTGGGATCCGTCGCGGGCCTCCAGCCGGAATTCACGAAGCGCAACTGCAAGATCGTCGGACTGAGTGTCGACTCGGTCGACGACCATACCGGGTGGAGCAAAGACATTGAGGAGGTCACCGGGCACGCCGTGGGCTATCCACTCATCGGAGACACAGATCTCACGGTGGCCAAGCTTTTTGGTATGCTCGAATCCGGTGCGTCCGGCAACGCCGGAGTTCGGACGGCGGGCGACAACGCCACCGTGCGCAGGCTGTTCGTTATCGGGCCGGACAAGAAGGTTAAGCTCACTCTCACCTATCCCATGACGACCGGCCGTAATTTCCACGAAGTGCTTCGAGTCCTCGACTCGATACAGCTGACGGCGGATCACAAGGTCGCGACTCCGGCCAACTGGAATCAGGGCGAGGACGTGATCATCGTGCCGTCGGTCTCCAACGAAGAAGCCGAAGAGAAATACCCCGCGGGATGGAGTTCTCCCAAGCCGTATTTGCGGATCGTGTCTCAGCCGGAGTAGGGGAGGAAAGTTCCCGAGCTCGAAGACGACTCCTAGCCCCTAGTCCCCTCTCCGTGGCACCCAGCCGCACCCAGCTATCCGGCACTGTTTTGCGCAGGAGATTCTTTGATTTCAGATTGAGTAGGAGTCCCAAGCCCGAAAAAAGTTTCTGAAAAATTTTCGGAGGATGACCCAATGAACAAAGCTCTGCTGCTCGCCGGGGTTGTTCTCGACCTGACGGGCGTTGTCTGGATTCTACAGGGGTTCAACGTCCTTCCCGGCTCGTTTATGACCGGCCAGATGATGTGGGCTTACATCGGGATAGCGGTGTCTATGATCGGGAGCGTAATGATATGGATCGCAGTTCGAGGCGGGTCATCTGAACGCGAGTGATACCCTAACTCTACCCAGTTCGGACCCCACCCAGTGTCGAGCTACTAGTGGACCGGCAGTGCTTACTCGGTGGTGGGACAGATACAGCCGATGCTAAGGATTATTCTGGGATCGCACGGCTCAAGTACTCACTTGTGGGTCAAAACCGGGGTCAATCGCCGTTCCACTGCCCCCACCTTTAGCTTGCTATTCCGCGGGTCTAGGAGCACTTTTGGGGTAGGCACGATGAACGAGTCACCTTCATCAGGAACAGCCTGGAGGAAAGCATGATGAACGAATCGTCATTTGGATCAGATCCGCCTCCACCGTCCTACGAATCCGGACCGCCGTCACCGTCATTCGGATCAGGACCACCTCCACCCCAAGAACCAACAAGGAGCTCATCTATGAACATCGACTCCATCTTCGCGTCGGTCCTCGGCATCATCGGCGGAATCGTCAAGATCGGCCTTTCACTAGTGCTGCTTGCCCTGGTCGTCGACGTTTTCGATCCAGGTCGCACCGACATCGTGGCCAACCTATCTGGCCTGATCAACCAGTTCATGGACGCGGGACTGGCCGGGCTCGTTGCCTTCATCATCGTTGTCGCCATTATTACCGACTAGCGTCACCTCCGTCTCCGATGGAGCACCGGTAAACAAAAGGGGAATTGTCTGTGGC
>ERZ651768.27-NODE-27-length-113790-cov-5.086824_pt1 | contig 113790 bp, 80 predicted proteins | sample MGYA00514754_ERZ651768 | MGnify/ENA metagenome assembly ERZ651768
GAGCGTGGGGATGTTTGCTAAACATGGATATTACATCCGGGGTGCGAGGTTCGCCCCGCATGCCGTCGCCGACGACCTGGTCTGAGTGACCCGGCAAACCTCGAGCGGCGGGATCAAGGTGCGCTCGCGAAACCTGATGGTTCGCGAGATCGGCTAGTTACTCGGGCGACCGAAAGCACCACCGATTTCACTGCGGGCTCCGGCTAAGAGGCTCGCCCTCTGGTCACCGCCACCATCGCCGCCTAGAGTTGCCGGAGCCACAATTCCCTAAGGAGCGTACCGATGATCAATAAAGCCTCTTTCCTTTTGTGTTTAGGTCTCGTTATCGCCGCGCCGGTGCTACCCAGCGCGTCCGGCGCCACCCAGTCCACCCAACTCGACGAATCCCTCCTCGAAAACTTCAGCTGGCGCTCTGTCGGCCCGCCTGGAGCCGGCGGTCGTATCATCGACGTCGACGTAGCCGGTGAGTTCCCGTACACGATCTTCATCGCCGGAGCGACGGGAGGCCTCTGGCGGTCCGTGAACAATGGCGTCACCTTCGAGCCGCTCTTCGATCACGAAGGCACCAATTCCATCGGCGCCATCGCCATCCATCCGACCAACCCCGACATCATCTGGGTGGGCACAGGTGAGAACAACGCGCGCAACAGCGTTTCGTGGGGCGACGGCGTCTACAAGTCGACTGATGGTGGCGAGAGCTGGACGAACCTCGGGCTCCGTGACTCCCACCACATTGGCGACATCCTTGTAGATCCGACCGATCCGGAGACCGTGTACGTGGCCGCGCTCGGCCATTTCTGGGGCGCCAGCGAGGAGCGCGGCGTCTACAAGACAAGCGACGGAGGCGAAAGCTGGGAACGCGTGCTCTTCATCGACGAGAACAGCGGTGTGGTGGATCTGGCGATGGACGCGCGAGACTCAGGGACGCTGTACGCTGCCGCCTACCAGGTGCAGCGCGACGGTTTTTCAGGCGGCAACCCGGAGACGATGTACGGCCCCGGCAGCGGCATCTACAAGACAAGCGACGGAGGCCGCAGCTGGAAGGAACTGACCCGCGGCCTACCGCCGGGCGAGAAGGGCCGCATCGGCCTGGCGGTGTCGCAGACCGATCCAGAGATCGTCTACGCGATTGTGCAGACGGCCACCAGCGTCGGCGCGCCGCGCGATCCCGATATACCGGCGGATCCCGACCCTGCCCCACCGCGCACAATGCGTGACGGCGGCGTGTTTCGCTCGTCCGATCGCGGCGAGAGCTTCGAGTGGGTCAACGGCATTAACCCGCGACCCTTCTACTACAGCCAGATCCGCGTCGATCCGTCCGATCCCGACCGCGTCTACGTGCTGGGCGGCTCTGTGGCCGTCTCAGATGACGGCGGCGAGAACTTCGAGAACCTACGCATGAACGTCCACGTCGATCATCACGATCTATGGATCGACCCGGCCAACCCCGACCACCTGGTGCTCGGCAACGATGGTGGCCTGTACTTCAGCTACGACCGCGGCGTGACCTGGGACTTTCTCAACCAGATGGCGCTGGGGCAATTCTACGCGATCGACGTCGACATGCGGGATCCCTACTACATCTACGGCGGTGTGCAGGACTACATGTCGTGGGCCGGCCCGTCGGCGACGAGCAACAGCATCGGCATCACAACCTCCGACTGGTACAAGGTGATGACCGGCGACGGCTTCCAAGTGCGCATCGATCCCACCGACCCCAATATCGTCTACGCCGAGTCCCAGGGCGGAGGCCTCATTCGCCACGACCAGCGCTCCGGGCAAAACACCCGCATCCAACCACAGGCGCCGAACGGCGATGACCGCTACCGCTTCAACTGGGACACTCCGATCCACATCTCGTATCACGACCCAGCGACGCTCTACATGGGCGGCAACCACCTGTTCCGGTCGCGCAATCGTGGTAATGAGTGGGAGGCAATCAGCCCGGATCTGACCACCTACACGCGTTCACGGCCCGACTTTCGCGACGGCGAGCCACAGAAGGTCGGATCGGCAAGCGCGTTTGCTGAGTCCCCGATCAATCCCGACCTGCTGTTCGTCGGTACCGACGACGGTAATGTCTGGATGACGCGGGACGGCGGGACGAACTGGACGGATCTAACCGAGTACTTTCCCGGGCTCGAGGGCAAACGCTGGGTCTCGCGAATCATCGCCTCGCGGTTTGACGAGGACCGCGCCTACGCAGCCTTCGACGGGCACCGCAACGACGACTTCGCCCCGCACGTTTACATGGCGAGCGATGGGGGCGAGCACTGGGTGAGCATCGCGGCGAATCTCCCCGACGATGCGCCGGTTCGGGTGATCCGCGAGGACGTGAAGAACCCGGATCTGCTGTTCTTGGGCACCGAGTTTGCCGCCTACGTATCGTTCGATCGTGGCGAGAGCTGGATGCGCCTGATGAACGGCATGCCGACCGTGGCGGTTGCAGATCTTGTGGTTCATCCCAGAGAGGGCGACTTGATCGCCGGCACGCACGGCCGCAGCGCGTTCGTGATGGACATCTCGCCGTTACAAGAGCTGACGCCCGAGGTCGCCGAGAAGGACCTGCACCTGTTTTCGGTAGAGGACGCAGTGCCCTTTCGTTACCGGGTGTACACAGACGATCAGTTCCTCGGCGAAAAGCGCTGGGTGGCGGAAAACCCACCCTACGGGGCGACGATCAGTTATTTGGTCGGGGCCACGTTGGCGGCACAACTAGCGGACCCGGCGAGTGACGCTGAAACCGAACCCGTCATAGCTGACACGGGCGACGAGGCCAGCGCCGCCGCCCCAGGCGATCGCGGCAACACCCGCGCCACCATCACGATCCGCGATGTCGATGGAGACTTGGTGCGTGAGTTACGTGGACCGGCACGCGAAGGGCTGCATCGGGTGCAGTGGGATCTGCGACATGGGCCGTTGGAGCAAGGGAATACGGGTGGCCGCCGTGGTGGCAGGGGCGGAGGACGCGGAGGCGGCCGAGCCCCCCTAGCCCAACCCGGTACCTACCAGGTAACCGTTAAAGTCGGTAACAATGAAGCGATAACCACCCTCATGGTCAACCCAGACCCCGACCTCGTCCGTACCGAGGAAGAGCGCCTTGCCCGCTGGGACGCTATCCTGCGCATTCGCACCCTGCAGGTCCAATTCGGCGCCAGCGGCCGTGCCATCGGCGAGCTGCGGTCGCAGCTCGAGGCGCTCGAGGCATCCATGGAGGATGTCGAAGCGTTCGACGACAGCCTGCATGAAAAGCTCACCCAGCTCCTCGACGAGACCCGCATAGTCGCCTTCCAGCACGACCACGCCAACGGCCTGCTGTCCGGCGCCTACAACAACATCGAAGGCTCCCCGTTCGCCCCTACCGCGACGCACCTTCGCCAGGTCGACGAGGCGGCCTCGGCCCACGCCGAGCACGTCCAGACCTACGACGCACTGATCGACGAACGCGTCCTGGCCCTCGAGCGAGAGATGAACGAGAAGGGAATTCCAAGGATTGTGATACGGAGATAGATAGAAATGCCCGCCTCGTGTACAGCAAGGTTGTTGAAACCAATTCGTCGGCCTCCCGTTGTGAAAGCAAAGCCGCCGCCAGATTAGCGGGAGCTCGACGTTCGGATCAACAGGCCGGGATAAGCATCGCGAACGACTTGTCGTTCGGTTTCGTAGGTTAGCTGCTCCAGAGCGTCGGCCGGCGTCAACCACACAACCTGCGCGACCTCGGATGAATCGAACTCACCTGCCTCGGCTATGAACTCCATCCGAAAGAACGAAACCAACTTGCGCATACCACCCACCGAATACTCCGTAAGATAGCTCGGCCCGGCCAATTGGGCGGTGCAACCGGTTTCCTCCTCGACCTCGCGAAGAGCTGCCTCTTCGAGCGTCTCTCCAGGTTCCATCTTGCCCTTAGGCAACACCCAGTCCCCCGGTTGACCATCGCGATCCTCGTAGAGCGTGCGGTGGACCACAGCTATACGTAAACCCTCAGGCGTTTGCCGTTCAACTACACCCCCAGCTGCCCAAACACATGGTGTCATCCGTTCAAAACACTCCTCGTGCTGCGCTATATGCTCTTGCCTTGTCACATGCGGCGAGTAGAGTACATGCTTGACTGGCGCTGATACTCGAGCATCATCGTTATCAGGGCTTCACATCGCCATGATCTTCCATGCCTGCGTGGAGTCATACATGTGGTATGCGCATAATAACCAGGGAATGCGTGCCGCGACACGCAGCTCATTACTGCTGCTGCTGAGTTTTAACGCTTTCCTGCCATCCGAAACCACTGCTTGGTCACCTCAGCCGCCACAAGAACGCGGTGGCGGCTTCAATGCCTCAGTCGAGATGGTACGAGTGCCGGTCGTAGCCATTGACGAGGAGGGTGTTTTCGTGACCGGCCTGGATAAGAGGAGTTTCGAGATTAAAGACGGAGGCAAGGATCACGCAGTGGAGTTTTTTGTCTCGGACGTAGACCCGGTAGCGATCGGTATTCTCGTCGACATAAGTGAAGGGATGAAACCGTATGCGGAAGGCATCCGGTTGGCAATCGAACAAGCCTCGAACAGCTTACGGCCAGACGATGAAATCTTCTTGGCTACCTATGGCTCAAAAGTAACGATGCTCACTAAACCTACCGTCGACAAGCTCCAAGTGGTCTCAACCTTCACCTCCGCCGACAGCACCTACTGGCAAGCTACCGACCGGGCCCTTTACGATGCCGTCGAGCTTGGATTGTCGACGCTTGAACGTTCTACCTACGAGAAGCGTTCACTGCTGGTCATCGGGGCAGATGGCGACACCGCCAGCAATGCAGGCGAGCTGATGGTGCAGCAGCATATTCATCGTGTCGGCGTAGCGATCCACGCTGTTGTCCTTTCCCAGCGAAAAACCCAGATCCGCAATACCCCCTCGCGAGTTAATCGCTTACAAACACTTCCGGAGATTGTGCGCTATACAGGTGGTCTGCTCGCCCAACGGCCACGTCAGTGGGGCCGTTACGTTGACGCTACGGGCTGGATCCAGGCCTCAGCCACCGATATTACGACATACGTGAAGCACCAATACCTGCTGCACTACGCGCCTCAGAACCCACCACGGCCCGGCACGTGGCGTTCAATCCGAGTTGCCATCGACGGCAATCCCAAGAAAGTCCGGGCCCGCAGCGGGTACATACGGTAACCAACGACGATTTATAATTCCCTTCTGGCGACGCCTTCACCCAAAGATATGACAACGGGTTGCCACTTCCCTGTTGACAGACATCCCCCATTCGAAAGAGGATGCTCCAGTAGACTGAGTTGAATCTTGTCGACAACGTTGAAACTGGAGAGCCTCATGGAAGTTGATCGTAGATTGTTCTTGGCGACCCTGGGCGTGGGTGCTCTGGAACTTATGTCTCCCGAGGACAAGGCAGAAGCGCTCGAGCACTACATGGAAGAGAAGCTCGACACAGAAATTGCTGCGCGCGACGGAGCCGAGCCGGTCCTTTATATGCCCGACGGCGAGGCCATTGCCCTGGCAGAGCTTCAGCAGGAAAACCCGAGGCCACCGCGCGGCACCGGTAGTTTATTCATGCCGAGGGCCCGTGAGTTTGCTCCGATGTCTGACAAACCGACTTTGGTAGAGTTTTTCGAGAAACGCTTCGCTCCGGCAAACCACGTTCTACAAAGCGCAACACACGCATTGGAGACGGGACAACCCGAGCGCACGATCATGGCCTGCCTTATGCACGACGTCGTGCTTAACCTGATCAAGGTGGATCACGGTTGGTGGGGTGCGCAGCTCATCGAACCTTACGTCGATGAACGCGTCAGCTGGGGCATTCGCTACCATGCTCCTCTGCGCTTCTACCCCGACGAGTCGGTCGGCTATGAGTATCCCGAAATGTACAACCGCATCTTCGGCGAAGACTACGTGCCGGAGCCCTACATCAAGCAGGCGTACGAGCACGCCAAGGGTCACGCGTACTACATGGAAGCCCGCCTGATTACGGTGAACGACACTTACGCCTTCGAAGAAGGCAAGCGAGTCTCCCTCGATCAGTTCGTCGACATCATTGGCCGCAACTTCAAACAGCCGCCCGAGGGCATCGGCTACGACAACAGCCCATCGGCACACATGTGGCGCACAATCGCGTATCCAAATCGGCCGTTGTAGAGCGCGAAATTAAGCTATATCCAACGAAATCGACTGGTAAATTCGCCGTCTGGAAGATGGCGGCCACCAGGAAAGTGGCCGCCTCTAATATGCCCGAATGGCCCACCGCCTCAAGTCGTGGTTGTGCAGCTACGGGTAGGTCGAGAGGGTGACTCAATAGGACGAAGCATGCCGACATGGCACAGCAATCGACCGTCAATGAAAACCTCTCCTTAGACGCCTGATACCAAGTACGTCCTTTGTTATTCTTCCTTAACATCTATGGAATTCTCGCAGCGACCCCTGCGTTCGAAGTACCCAAGGAGTAAGCCCGTGAACGGCATTGTCCGGATTGCTGAACCCTCCAATGAGAGAGTCCTGAACTACGCACCTGGCTCCCCAGAGCGAAAGAACCTAAAGAAACGCCTCGATCAGATGTTGACCGAGGAGTATGACATTCCCGCAATTATCGGCGGCAAAGAAATCCGTAGCGGTAACACAATCGACGTTGTTTGCCCCCACGATCACGCTCACAAGCTCGGCGTCTGTCACCAGGTCAGCGAAGATAATGTTGCTACAGCAGTGGAAGCAGCACATGAGGCGTGGCAGGAATGGTCGCTGATGCCGTGGGAATCTCGTGCAGCGATCTTCCTAAAGGCCGCCGAGCTTTTGGCTGGTCCTTGGCGCGACACGATCAATGCGGCAACCATGCTCGGACAGAGTAAGACTGCATACCAAGCGGAGATCGATGCCGCTGCGGAGCAATGCGACTTCTGGCGCTTCAATGCTTACTTCATGCAGCAGATTTACGAAGTTCAGCCAAACTCGGACGTTGGCATCTGGGACTACATTGAGTACCGACCGCTCGAAGGTTTCGTATTCGCAGTCACACCTTTCAACTTCACCTCTATTGGTGGCAATTTGCCATCTGCCCCCGCAATCATGGGTAACGCAGTGCTGTGGAAACCTTCATCAACATCGCTACTATCCAACTACTTGATATATCGAGTACTGGAAACCGCTGGCCTGCCCCCAGGCGTCATCAATTTCGTGCCCGGCAAGGGCCGCTCTGTAGGGGATCCGGTATTCGCCAGTTCGAATCTTTCTGGGCTCCACTTCACTGGTTCGACGGCAACCTTCCAGGCAATGTGGCGGACGATGGCCGACAACCTGGCAACGTACGGTAGTTACCCGCGTATCGTTGGTGAGACTGGTGGCAAGGACTTCATTTTTGCTCACCCCTCGGCGGACGCCGACACCGTAACGACCGCGATCATCCGAGCTGGATTCGAATACCAGGGACAGAAATGCTCCGCTGCTTCCCGCGCCTATATTCCCAAGTCATTGTGGCCGGGGATCTGTTCAGATCTAAAGAACCAGCTCGCTGAGATGAAGCAGGGCTCGCCGCTCGATTTCCGCAATTTTGTGTGCGCTGTCATCGACAAGGACGCTTTCAACGACATTAGTGAGTACATCAATGAAGCTAAGAATGACAGTAATTACGAAGTGGTAGCTGGCGGAGGTTGTGACGATTCGGTTGGTTACTTCATCGAGCCAACTGTGATCACTAGCCAGGATCCAAACTCACGACTGATGACCGAAGAGATCTTTGGACCAGTAATGACCGTGTATATCTATGACGACGGTGATCTGGACGAAACGCTCGAGTTGTGCGACAAGGGAAGTGCTTACGCCTTGACCGGTGCCATCTTTGCCCATGACCGCCGGGACATCGTCAAGATGAGCCAAGCATTGACCCATGCAGCCGGCAATTTCTACATCAATGACAAACCCACTGGTGCCGTAGTTGGCCAGCAGCCCTTTGGTGGCGGCCGTGCATCGGGCACCAATGACAAGGCTGGCTCGATGTCGAACCTGAACCGCTGGATCTCACAGAGAACGGTGAAGGAAACCTTCGACCCGGCACGCGCTTACACTTATCCGTTCATGGGAGCGGAATAACTAGCGTGCTTCCTCTGGCATCAAGGTGATCCGGACTAGGTTGCCAAAGTCGAAATAACTGGTAGCAGCTTCGTGCACCGACCCAACAGAAATCATATCGAGTGACTCTAGGTAGTTGCTTAGGCCAATCGGGTCACGGTCTCCTTGGTAGGTAGAAACGAGACGCTGCAACCAGTAGCCATTTTCACGGCTGTTGGTTTCGTAGGAACGGCGACGCTGCGCCTTCACGTTGGCGATTTCCTGCTCAGTTGGGCCTGCTTCTTTAAGTTCTTCGATCTCCCTGTACACGGAACCAACAAGTTCTTCGACGCGCTCAGGATCACTGCCGAAAGAAATTGAAATAGAGTATTCAGGGTGTGGAATGCGGCTAAGCCGCCCACTGACGCGCACACCATAGGTACCACCGAGGTCTTCGCGCAAGGTTTCGCGCAGACGAACTTCCAGAATCGTGGCCATCCCACTCATCGCCAGAGTGCTTGACGACTGCTCATCGTCAGCAACAGTGTCGGCGAGATTCATCGGTACGCCTGTGAACCAAATATTAGTGAGACTCTTGGGTTCAAGGCCGGCATGAATAGTCTTTTCAATGACACCGGTCGGGTAGCGAACTCCCTCATCGGCCCATGTTTCCTCGCGACTAGTCGACGGCAAAGTGCCTATGTAATCTCGCACCAGTGGCTCCATAGTCTCGAAATCGAAATTGCCGACAAACACGAATGTGAAATCTGAGGCATCCTCAAATCGGTCAACATAGAAATCGTAGGACTTGTCGATGTCCATCTCCCCAATAATTTCGAGACTGAGGCTGCGACGGCGGAAGTGGTCCTGAGTCAGGGTGCGACGAGTCTCTTCCTCAAGCATTTCTTCGGGGGTCTTGGTCTCATTGGTGAAACTAGCGCGCATCTGATCGGTAATCAGACCGAAGGTCGAAGAATCGGCACGTGGGAAATTAAACTTTAGGTAGAGGAGCTCGAAAAGTTTTTGCAGATCTCGCGGAGAGGCCCCGCCAGAGAAACCCTCCCAAAGCTGGTCGATACGTGGTGAGACGTCGACCACCTTATCGGACAGCATGTTGGTAATCTCGCGCGGACTGAAACTGCCGTAACCACTCGCCGAAATCATGTTGACTGCTGACAACGCGGCGATGTGGTCCTCGTCGTCAGCCAGGGAAGTTCCACCCGGGCTAATAGCACGAAAGAGAACCTGGTCCTGACGGAAGTTGGTGGGCTTCAAGACAACTGTGGCTCCGTTGCCGAGCTCCCACTCGGTAACGCCGACATCGGGATATTCTTTCCGCTCAATGATCGCCCCCCCACTGGGGACGACCCGGAGTAGTGGCCGATTAGTTACCGTGTCGACATATGTTTCCAATTCGCCGGTTCCAGCGGTGTCGAGCAAAGCCAAAAGATCCTCTTCACTGGGCAGGGTGTCAGCTGCGCTCTCGGGAGCAGTTACCAACACGACCCGGTTATCACTCGACACCCAACTACTGCCAACAGCGTTGACTTCCTCACGGGTGATCTCCGGCATGAATCTCTGGTACAACGCCCACTCGTAGTCGATGCCTGGCACTGATTCATTTTCAAGAAACGCGCGTTGGAACTCTTCCACAAACATTTCCGACGGCTGCGTTGCCTTCTCGGTATGAATACGCTCGAATGAACGCAATTGAGAACTTTTCTCACGTTCAAACTCGGTCTCGGTAAAACCCTGCTGGGCGATACGGGCGGACTCCTTGAGCAGCGTTTCAAGACCCTTCTCAAGGCCACCGGGTGCGACCGCCGCCCCGATCATGTAGACCTCGCGGGTTGGCACAATCATCCCTTGTGAGGCGCCAGCACCCAGAAACGGGGCTTCGCGAGACTGTGAAAGTTCACGCAGGCGACGATTAAGCATGCTCCCATACAGGTTCTCGACGATTGTCTTTCGGTAAGAACCATGCGTTCCTTGTGGACGCATTGGCATTTTATGAAACACTTGCACTTGCTCGACCTGCATCTCAGGGTCGGTGGCTACACCAAACCGTGTTTCGGCATGCTCGGGGATGTCGTAGGTGAGGCGTGGACGTCCACCGTCAGGATTGGTCAAGCTACTAAAACCGTCGATAATGCGCTGTTCTATGTCGTTTTTATCAAAATCACCCGATGCGATAACCGCCATAAGGTCGGGTCGATACCAATCCTGGTAAAAACGCTTAACCGCAGCGTGGGTGAAGTTCTGTAAACTCTCCTCGGTTCCGATCGGCAGCCGTTCTGCGTACCGTGACCCTCCAAACAAAATTGGAAATTGAATTTCGTTAACGCGGGTGCCGGCGCCGAGCCGTAGGCGCCACTCTTCTATGACGACACCCCGTTCCTTGTCGATCTCTTCATCCTCAAACGCAACGGCACTGGCCCAGTCTTCAAGGATCTCAAAAGCGGTATCAACGATGACATCCTCATCCGCCGGAATCGTCAGCATGTAGACGGTTTCGTCAAAGCTCGTGTACGCATTGATATGAGCACCGAATTGCATTCCAAATGACTCCAGCGCATGAATCAACTCTTGCTTTTCGTAGCGCTCAGTGCCGTTAAACGACATGTGCTCGACAAAATGGGCGATGCCGAGTTGATCATCATCTTCAAGCAGGGAGCCCACCTTAACGACGAGGCGTAGGTCCACACGGCCCGCCGGATAGGGATTTTCGCGAATGAAATAGCGCATTCCGTTGGGAAGCTCGCCGATGATAATCGACGGGTCCACCGGCATAACCGCGTCAAGTGGCGCAACTGCCGCATCGACCGGATTGGCCGGGAAAGTCCACGCCCCGTCCGGCGGATCAGGGATTCTCCCGGTTTGCGCAAAAGCGCTCGGCCCTACTAGGAGAGTGAAAAACACAAAAAGCGCTGAAATCAGCGCGATTGCAAGCTTCTTCGAGACAGTCAGGTTCATTTCAAGCGCCAAATCGGAGGGGGTCGGAAAGACAGTGGAGATCCCAACTATAACAGCTGGGAAACGCCTATCTTAAGTCCGAAGCTGGTTGCGACGCCAGGCAAATCACAGACTAGAAAGTGACCCTGAGCGGTTTTTTGAGGGCGAACGCGAGAATGATTGCAATGATGATGAACGGGACCATCCAGTGAGTGTCCCAACCGAAAAAGTTGACTTTACGCTCGGGGTATAGCACCTCAATCGCGCTTACCGCAGCACCAGAGGGGAAACCAGGCTCACCAGGGAACAGCAACTGGTCAAGAAAACGGTCGGTGCGAATAGGCGAACGCTTCACTACTTGCGAGCTAACCTCAACGCTCTTGGAATAGACTTGGTCCCCCACCCGAATACCAAGTTCATAGGAACCAGGCTGATCGGCAACTAAGCGCCACTCAGCTTGATTTAATGAACGAATGGTAAGACGCGGTGTTTCGAGGCGGAGTCCATCAGGAACCTCCAACTCGACAACGCTGCTGCCGGCAGCACCTTCTGTTTCCAGGCCATCACCGCCAGCCCATTCTCCACTAATCGCCACCTTGACGATCACCGGCTCCCCAACCATCAACCCTTCGTAACCGTAGTGCAACTGTAGCTGTGCAACCATCAACACGAACGGGATGATCATCCACAGCAGCGGAGTTAACGCTAGTCGGAGGTACACAAAGTTGTAACGGAAGATGTCACGCTGTGCCGCGAAGATGGCTTGAATGTCATCGCTGAAGAGTCGAATTTCAAAGATGCCCGCATGGATCTTACGCTTGACATCCTCAAGCCCTTTTTGGTCGGACGTCCACTTGAAGACGTACAGCATCCCGACACCCGCAGCGAGCGAAAAGCAAGTCAAGCCAATCATTGGCGACATTTCACGAAAGGGAAACAGCGCCAAATCTACGATCACCCCAAAGATACTGTTGATTATCCACATAGTTAGTTCGGGCAGCTAAGCTAACCCCCAGGCCACTTATGAGATATAGCCAAGCCCTTGTAGCTTCTTTTTGATCTCTTCTTCAGTGTCAGCCTCTTCAAGGACAGCGAGTTCCTTTTCGAGCGCATGGGAGATGAACTCCTCCACCGACGAGTAACCAGCAATCTCAGTAAACTTCTTGACCCTTGCCAACAAGTCCTTGTTAAGTGTGATCTTGGATCCTCCGAACATAGTCCCCTTTCTCTCTTCAGGTACGACAGCGGGGAGCCCCGCTCCAACTTGTCATTGCGTATCCGCTGGCTGAGGGGTTGGTGGAAAGTCTTCGATGCCAAATTCTGCAAGCAACACACCAGCAAGGTTCTGCAACGACGTCACCACCCGTTGCAGCGGCCGGCTCGAAAACAGTACGCCAGGCACTGTTTCGTGATCCATTAAGTGGTCGCCACTCCATGGGTGATCGTTGTCAAAAATAATCTCAGTGCTGAATTCACCAAGCGCTGATTCGTTCGAGCCGCGCACACCTTTGGCGAAGCCAACGATCAAGTCGGGGCCGATATCTAGATAGCCGCCGGCGGCGAACACTTCGTCACGGTGATAGACTTTTGTAACAGCCTGTTCGCCAGTGATTGGGTCGATGAACGACAGCAGCTTCTCGGCAATCTCGGCGCTTAGCGTATCCTGATCTAAGGGCATCACGGAGCCATTGGCTTCGCGGCCACGCAGGTTTATATAGACACCGTTGAGTCCGACTGCGTAGGCCTCTGTGCTTTCCCAATCGACGTTGCCGAAATAGGGAATCCCAGTAACCCGGCGTGGATTCATCAGGGTGATATAGCCATTCTCTAGTAACCAAGTGTTCAGGTTCATCGCCCGTCGCCACGAAGTGAAGCCGTGGTCCGACATCACCACCAGTGTCGTATTCTCCGGCAACTTCCCCAGGGTTTCGCCGATGAAATCGTCGGCATCGACGTAACGATCAATAACCGCATTGGCGTATGGGGCGTCGGCGATAGGGTCATGTGCTGGGTGCTCAGGGTCCATCGCCCGCCACATCATGTGAGAGACCTGATCGAGGTTGCCAAAGTAGTAGAACAAAAAGCCACCCCGGAACTCGTTCAGAACATAATCGAATTGGTTGCGGATCTCAGTGTGGACCATCGCCACCTGCGTCATGAAGTCGGCGTTGTTGAACACTCCCTCATTGAGAGCGTTAGTGTCTTCGGGCATGCCCTGGGTGTAAAAACGTCCCGTTGCCTCTGCAAGCTCGGTGGCATAGCCAACCGGAGTGCTAATCGGCATCAACGGCGCAACTGGATCAAGGTTGATCGGGGACACGTAGAGTTCGAACTCCGGCCGGATTTCCCTCAGGAAAAAACGTGCAGTGGCGTTGATTGACTGCACATAGGGGATCATTTCGAACTCCACTGGTACCCATTCGCTCCATTCCCCCTGTTGGAGAATGAACTCTTCCTGGCCAACGACGATCTTGGCAACCAAGTACTCATCGTCAACATAGACGGTAAACGGCGCCTTAAGATCCTCGGATTCGATCAGCAACGGGTTGGGTGGACCGAGTAATTCCGCCTCAACGATGCCATCGCGCACCTGTACACGCTCGATAAGCGCCTCGGTATTGGCCGTGATGCGCTCCGGCATGGTGGTGTAAAACGAGTAGTAGCCTGGGGTACCCAAAACATCAGGCGTACCCATGCCAGATAGTTCGCGGTATGCAGAGCCCGAAGGCGGGAAGTTAGCCGGCATACGTATGATCGTCGTCGGGATACCGTGGCCTTCTAGAACTTCCCAGAATGGCGTACCGCGGCGCAACAGTTCCATGCCACCACCAGACAACGGTATGTCCCACTTGCCAAACTTAAGGGTACGGCTGGGCTCGATCGGCTTCGAGGTCGAAAGGTAAGGGTCCATCGTCTCCGGATTGCGGTGGATGAAGTCGTAAATACCATGGCCACCTGAGTCCAGTCCGGTTATGAAATTTGACCAGGCAACCGGGCTTTGCGGAGGCACCGATGTCCCAAGTGCTTGGAAGCCACCCATTTGCTCCAGACGAGCCAAATTGGGCAGGCGGCCTTCATCGATTAGTTTGCGAGACAAGGCATAATCCATGCCGTCGATGCCGATCACTATCATGCCTTGGTCGTAGCTACGATCGTCGACGCCGCAAGCACTTGCGATAATCGCGAGGATCGAAAAAAAACTAATCGTGCGCATCTGTAACTTCCTTGAACAGTACTTTCCCATCCATGTACTCAGGTGGGGTCAAGCCGAATTGCTGCAGCACAGTCGGCGCAATGTCAATCAACGCTGGGTCATTAACGTCAATCTTGTGATTGCAAAACAGCACCCCGGGGACGATGCGCGGATCGATGCAATGGTCGCCGCTCCATGCCTTGACGTTGTCCTCGAAGATGTTACCGGCAACCACACCGGTGGCCATGTCCCAGGAACTGCGGTAGCCAGCGTTGTAGCCAACGAGCAAATCCGGCGCGTTCTCCAAGTATGGGCCGTTGTAGAGCTTCTGGGTGTCGAACAGTTCACGTACGCCGATCTCTCCGGTCTCTTCGTCAACCAGGCCGCTGATCTTCATCACTAATTCATTCTTCAACGCCTCAGCCTCGGCACCCGGCTTAACGATACCCTCTCCCTCGCGTCCCTCTATGTTGAGAAAGATTCCGGTCAAGCCGATGGCATAGGCCTTGGTCCTGCTCCAGTCGACGCCACGAAGCCACTCGGCAGTACCTTGGGCCCCTTCCTTAAGATGTAAATAGCCGTTCTCGTGTAACCAGCTGTTGAGGTTCACTCCGCGTCGAAACGAGTTGAAGCCATGGTCCGAGCACACCATCAGCACATCACCATCGCGGATCTTCTCCATCACCCGTCCAACGAGTTTGTCGTTGTGAATGTAGAGCTGTTCGATAGCGTCCTTGTGCTCAGGCTCAGCACCACCATTGGCCAAAGTGGCCTTTTTAGCCGCTGGGTGGCCAGGCTCAAGGTAACGCCAGAACATGTGCTGAATACGGTCAGTAGCATCAAACACGCACACCAGAGCACCTTTGCGCAGCCGCTCCAGAGCCGCGAAGAACATTTCCTCGCGCTCTTTGTCAATGTCGTAGGTCATCTGGAGGAAGGCACCGTCATCGATGATGCCCTCATTGAGCGCCCAGGTATCTTCGGCTAGACCTAGGGTCGAAAACTTACCTATTTTCTTGGCCAGGTAAGTCGAGTAATACGAGGGATGCGACACCGGCATCACCGGTTTTTCTGGGTCGAAGCTGATCGGTGAAATGTAGAGACCAAAATGCTCTTCCATCTCGGTGACCAGCATGCGACAAATACCGTGAATTGTTATGCCGGGGGCGGCTTTAAAACCGATTTCGACCCAGTCGGTAAGCTTACCCAGCTCTAACGTGTACTGCTCGTCATCGACGGAGACGTCAACAGAATTGTTGTCACGATCGATGTCGATAACGATCGGGATCTTCATTGGTGGGCTACCGTCGATGAGGTCATTGTCAGGCCCTGGAATCTCAGTAACAAAATGATTGGAACCGGGCCCATCCGATGGTAGGTACACCCGGATACCACCTTCCTTGATGACCTCGTCGGATTCACGGGTAGTGAAAAATATGAAAGTCCCCTGTGTGCCGAGCAGATCAGGCACGCACATCGCCGATAGCTGCGCCCCCTTGAATCGGTCCGGGGGGAAAGTAATCGGGACCCGCAGTACGGTGCTCCAAATATTGTGCTCGCCGAGAACCTGCCAAAAAGATTTTGACTTGCGCAGTAACCGCACCTCAGGCTTGCCGAGCGGGATCCGATACTTGCCTATCTTTAGCCGCCGATCAACGGAGCCGATCTTCACCGATGACAAAACTGGCAGATAGGTACGTCGATCACGATCAAGGAAATCGTAGATGTTATGGCGAGCTGGGTGGGAGCCTGTCGAAAACGACGACCAAGCCACTGGCGAGATCGACGGAAACGTCGTCCGCAACGGGTGGTAGCAACCTTCCTTTGCCAACGCAGCGAAATTCGGCAGCTTGCCTTCCTTCATGAACCGATCCGTAAGCTTCGGATCCTGGCCATCGAGTCCTACTATGATGAACCGCCTAATCAGCGATTTGGGAACATTCCGGTACTTGATCGCGCGGATCAGCATCCGGAAAGGCCACGCCAACATAGACAAAAACGAAAGGAAAATCGTTGTCAATATGACCAGAAACGATCCGACGAACGCGATCCCAGCACCCGGACCCACATAAGCATCGGCCACCGACGGCACCGCAAAAACGAGGAGCGTCAGAACCCAGAGAGTTACCTGAGCGCAGTGATGCGAGCAGCGATTGCCTTTGGAAGTTTCCACTCGGCGAGCGACAGCTTCGAGCATGAGTGAATCGTACCCGTTCGCCAGTTTCGTCGCACGCCTCAGCGTGAGAAGAACGCCCCGTAGCCGACCACTTCGTCCCGGGGTCCATTGGTATCCCCGGAGTTACGCAGATCGATCAAAGTGATGCTGCGTCCAAGGCGCTCCGCGGCGATCATCAGACCCTGGATGGCCAGGTGACCGCAAGCGCTACGCTCGTCAAGATCCTGTGGTCGGCCATTGACAACCGCGTCAGCGGTTTCTGCGTCAAGGCGAACAGCGGTGTCATAGTTATGAAAATGGGACAGGTCGGAGCTAACGACGACGATAGTTCTATCGCACCAAAGAGCATCAATAATCTTGGCAACCTGCTCGGCGGTAGAGTGTCCGGTGACCAGCGGTACGAGCCCGAAATCGCCTAGAACTGTTTGCAGGAAGGGAAGCTCGACCTCGATCCCATGTTCACGCCGATGCGGCTCGTCCCAGGTAACAATCGGATCAATATTGCGGATACGGTCGATGGCAGCAATGTCGACAGGAATCTTTCCGAGCGGCGTTTCGAAAACCTCAGCCTCTGGTAGAGCTACGCCTGAAAACGGGACAAAGTGTGAAGGGCCAATGACGACGACACGATGTATTGGGCGTGATAACGCTTCGAGTATTTTGAACGCGCTAGCAGCGATCGGACCCGAATAAATGTATCCAGCGTGGGGAGCAATTAGAGCAAGCGGCCCTGGCGTAGCAACGCTTTTGGGTGCCGGAGAAGATTGCGCGCCGGAATCGTCCAGACTGCAGGCTTCCGCGAGCATTGTTTCAACATGATCCCGTAACCGTGCAGGATCGGCCGGATAAAACGTGCCGGCCACCGAAGCCTTCCGCACGTTCGCCATAACTGTCTCCCTATTGCAGCGCTCGCCGAAATTCCGCTACTCCAGCGCCTCCGCCAATACCCGCAAAACCTTGTCAATGTCACTTTCTGTGTGGTCGGCATTCACCTGGCAGCGGATTTCCTCATCACCACGCGGCACCACGGGAAACACCAGGCCGGTAACTAACACACCGTTATCGTACAGATGCTTGACCAGTGCCCGAGTACGATCAGTGTCACAAACCATTAGTGGCACTATGGGATGTTCCCCGGAGATGACCTTGAAGCCAAGATCGACGAGACCGGTTTCGAACCGCATAGTCAACGCGCGTAGCTTGTCGAGCAGCGCCCTGCCCTCTTCCGAATCGAGAATCTCTAACGCCTTGAGCGCAGCGCCCGCCTCGCTTGCAGTGATTGGGTTCGAATAAATATAAAATGGTGCACTTTCACGCAAGAATCGGACCAGAACTCGGTTACCGACAACGTAGCCACCATTAATCCCAAACGCCTTGCCTAAGGTGCCCACCAAAATGTCAACTGGTGGCGAATCCGTGTACTCCTCGGTACCACGACCAGTGGCGCCGAAGGCGCCGACCCCGTGAGAGTCGTCGACGATGACCACGACATTCTCCTCGAAAGCATCATCGTGACGCGTCGCGATCTCCATGATTTCGCCGACCGGGGCATGGTCACCACGCATTGAAAAGATTCCGTCGGTAATTACCAGTACCCGCTTGGCTCGCCCCTTGGCACTCTCGATCTGTTTTTCGAGCGATGCGAGATCAAGGTGCGGGTAAATAGCTTTATCTAGCGGTCGTGATAACCGAACGGCGTTGATGATGCAATTGTGGTTCAGTTCATCACTGATGATGATCGTCTCCTTCGTTACCAGCGGCGTAATCGTACCCATGATCGTCGCGTATGCGGCTGAGAAGATCATGCCAGCCTCACGCCCATGGAACGCAGCAAGCTTTGCTTCCAGTTCGACGTGCGGCGAGCAAGTCCCGCTGATGAAGCGCACTGCTCCGGGTCCAGCTCCGAAACGCCCAGCGGCCTCTTCCTCGGCAGCAATAATGTCGGGTCGCAGTGACATACCGAGGTACGAATTCGAGTTCATCCGTATGAACGCACGCTCGCCCTCGCCTGCAAGCTTAAAGCGCGGACCGCTGGAACCTGCGGGCGGGTGGGCGGCAACAACCACGGATTCGGCGCCCTTGGCGGTGCCGTTGTCTTCTAACTGAGTCAGGTGCGCCGCAAGCTCGGCGGACATTCGGTCAATAGGCATAGGCTGATTATGAACATCGCCATCGAGACCGCAACCCCCGGGCAAGGCCTTCCACGACCCACCACCTTGGTGTTCAGCTCACGTTTAGTCGGCAACCTCGAGGACGCAATCAGTAGTTAATTCAAACGGCCCTGATCACCGCAGCACAACAATTCCACACCTAGTTAGCTGCTAGAATTACTCCCGTGTTGCGAATCCTGAAGGATCACGGAAATTTCTTTATTTCGATTGTCATCGCAGTTGTGCCGATATGCGCGGCATGCTCAGGGGACACCACGACCAGAGCGATTCCCAAAGACACATCAGAACCAGCAGTTCAGGCCGTGACAACCACCGTCTTTCTAGTCCGGCACGCAGAGAAGGCCGGCCCAAGCGATCCGGAATTTGTCGGAGCGTCAGACAGCGATCCGCCACTCAACACTTCCGGCTTAGCGAGAGCCAGGGAACTGGCCAGGACTCTTGGTGACGCCAATGTAACGGCGATTTATTCTTCACCCTACGAACGCACCAGGGCTACCGTGCGGCCTCTGGCAGCACAACTCGGTTTCGAGACCAGGGAACACCCGGCGGCAGACATCATAGGGCTCGTTGGACTCATCGAGGCCAACAACCGAGGTGGTGTTGTCCTCATCGCTGGGCACAGCAACACGGTGCCGGCCCTAATCGAAGCATTCGGCGCCGGCCAAGTGCCCCCAATCGAAGAAGCCTGGGAGTATGACAACCTCTACATTGTCACCGTTGAGATCGCCGGCCGTGCACGTGTCAACAAACTGAAGTACGGAGCATTGAGCAGTCCAGGAGATAGCTCGTGAACGGGGGACCAAAGAACCAGCCCCTTTATCCGCGCGATGGTGAAGAAGAGAAGTAACGCCAAAACCAGGGCGCTCGTCGCATCGCAATGTCGAGTAGGTAGCCAAGAAGCGCTAGGGAGGCAAAAAACGGCCATAACGAGGTGGGCACCGAAGCCGCTTCACCATAGTCGGCGAAAATCTCTTCGGGCTCAGGCAACAATTTCCCGCCGGTCTGCTCGGAAACGGCTATAAGAAGCTCGGTGTTCGGCGGGTAGAGGCGATATTCGTCAGTGTAAGGGTAGAAAAGTTCCCGTGATTGAGCATCGACATCGTCAGCCGAAAGCCGAAACAAATACGGAGAGTCGGGCGAGGTAAGCAGAGGATGCTTCGCCTGGTAAGTTCCTGGCCCAACCTGATTGACTTCGAGCACCACGCCGGACCCACCCGGTTCGATGACTTCGAGGCGCGGCTCCAGACCCACGCGGAATACGCCCTCTTCGGTCACTGTACGCACCGTCACAATCGCTTCGTCACCTGCGCGCTCGATCTCAAAGTCAATCTCTTCAGCACTGTGACGTTGCATCGTCTCGCGCACAAGCTGGGACCAAAACTTGCCGTAGCCTTCCCACTCGATCCAATCAGCCGCCCAACGGTTCTTTACGTCGGATGTGAATATAGCCGCCTTGCCTAAGCCATAGTGCCAACGAGCCAGAATAGGCGCTTCAGCATCGGACTCGAGAAGAACCTCGGCAGTGTCCTTCGCCTGCGTACTGACGTAGCCTTTCAGACTTGGGGCGTCCATCAGGTCGATGCCGGTGAATGCCTCGACTGGACTGGTAATAGTGGTTTCTACGGGTTCTTCGATCAACGTCGACTGCGAGGCAATCTGGGTTTCCTCGATGAAAACCTGCGGTACCCTCGCCGCGTCGCGGATGAAGTAGCTACGGCCGTCACCCCAATCAGCGATATTGCCCAACAGTTCTCGGTCGGCCTCTTCCCCCACCGCAACACTCGAGACCGTGATCTCAGCCTCAGCCATACGCCCCAGTAGAGTCTCGTAGTCGTCCGGATATGTCTTGCCATCCGAGAGAAGGATCACGTGGCGCACCTCTGCCTCGGTCTCAACGAGTGTTTCGTAGGCCTTTTCGAGTGCCGGATAGATGTTGGTGTGGGCCGAAGCAATGATGCTGCTGATGTACTCGTTTATGCGATTTTTGTTAGACGCCAGCTGCAGCGGTACAGTCCAGTAGGGGCTGTGATCAAACGTTACGAGCCCAAAACGGTGCGTGGACTCCAGCAGGTCAAGCGCCGCCTTGGCCGCTTCCTTGGATAGTTCAATTTTGGGGCCCACCATGCTGAACGACTTGTCGAGGACAATGACTAGCGCCAAATCCTTACGCTTCTCATTCACCCGGAACCAGACTGGCAAGGTTTCTTCGATTGGGGTATCTGAATAGCCCTCTTCGCCGTAACTCGATTCGCCCCCAGCAAAAATAAATCCACCGCCGGAGTCCCGGACCCAGGTGAGAATCGACAACATCTGGGCATCGTTGAGGCGGCTACGCAAAACGTCACTGATTAGGACTAAATCATATTGCTCATAGTCTTCAGGCGACGTCGGTAGGTCACGAACCTGGCCGAGTTTGACCTCCATCCCTTCGCTGGTCAGAGCATCGTACAGGTAATGGGCGCTGGCAGGGCGCCCTTCGACATATAGAACGCGCGGCTGCGGGCCGACGGTGATGGACTGGAGCAGCAGGTCGTTCTGCGGAAACGGGTCGTTGACGGTCTGCAAGCGTCCCGAGATCGTGACTGGACCTTCGCCGATGAGTCTAATTTCGAAGTCAATCGAGTTTAGGCCAGGCTGCAGGTCGACCGCTTTTGTCTCTAGTGCGGCGTTGTCACCAAGCAACTCGATAGTCGCCGTCGTGGCAACCCTTGAAAAGACCTGTACAGTGGCCAATATCGGCTCTTCCTCCCGTATGCCCTGTGGAAGGTCGATGGTTTCGATCCAGCTGTCACCAGCGCCCCGGACTGTCGCTGGCATGGTAAAGATCCGCACGCCTGCCTCCTGGGCGCGGCCAAGGATCTTCATAATGTCACCACTGTTTTCGTTACCGTCGCTGATCAATACGAGTCGTTTGAGGTAACGCGGATCGAACGTGCGCAAGACTTGGGTAACCGCAGTCTCAAGGTTCGTGGCACTGCGATCGATGGAGCGATCAGCACCGTCAGCTGATACCGGAACGGATCGGATTGCTTCAGCGCTTTCGACACTCCGCGCCGAGCCGCCAAAGGCAACGTAGCCAGCATGCGCAGGGGCACCCCGTGCACTCGATGCTGCGATCCAATCGATCGCGGTATCGACAAAGTCCGGATCTACACTGCTCGAAACGTCTAAAGCGTACACAACCGAGATCCATTTGCCGGAACGGTTCCAGACCGGTTGGGCAAGCGCCAGGGTCAGAAATATGATCACCGCGATGCGCACGATCGTCGCTACCACCAAATGGGGTGCCGAGAGGCCCACTGCCGTGCGTGTCTTAATCCACCAAATGAACGGGAGCGTTAAAAGCAGTAACAACGGCCAGTAATGCGAGAGGGTAATACTCATACCGTCAACCGTCTGTGGTAAGTGAACCATTCCGCGATAACCAACACCGCCGCGATTGTTAGCAGCAGAACCCAGAGTTCGTCACCCCAGCCGGACGGCTGAACGACCCCGGCGGACTGCGAGATTGAACCGGTTTGTTCGTTCGGCCCGAAGCTTGTGGCATTAACTCCGGAGCGCTCACGGTTGGCCAGGTTCACGGCAACACGCAGCCGGCGAGGGCCTCGGGTTGCGGTGTACAAACCCGGTTCATCAGCCACGAAAACGGTGCGGTCTGCTAACGGCCAGGTGGTGGCCTCATTACCCTCGAGGTCCCGGACACTAGCCGCCGGCAACGGCACTTCTACGCGGCCCGGGATACTGGTAAGTGCGGTCTGCTCGTCCATCATCCAGCTCAGCGCGTTGCTGATAAAAATTGGAAACCCAGGCTGCAGCGGGAGGTTTGAATCCTCGAGTGCAAATGAAACCCTTATAACCTTCTGGGGGTTCTCCGTTGCGATGATAAGTGGCGCGTTTGGACTCCCGACGATGATGTCAACGAGCCCACCGGACCCGTCACTCGAGACCAAAGGCGAGACCCGAGCGGCGCGATCAACGCGCAAGTCTTGAAGGGAAACAAAGTCCAGTAAGGGATGGGTAGCGTCCCAATCATCAACTTCCGGAGAGTTGATGATCTCAAGAATCGGCGTCAACCACGGAACGTCAGGCGGCAAGAATAATAATGCTGGCGCCGGCGGCGGCGTTATCGGCGCGAAACGGTCAAAAATGTACATGTCGGCTGGGACCCCGTCAGCGTATTCCTGTGGTGTCTTGAAATCCAACATAACTCGCGGCTCGATGAGAAGGAGGCTCTCAAGGTAGACACTGCCCGGGCTAACCAAAACGACTACCGTCGGGTTACGCACCGGCAGGAAAGAGAAAGCTTCGTCGTCAACCGGAAAGGCATCAGCATCGCCAGTTACCGTCACCTTAACTGGCCCACGGTTAAAGCTTGACAAGCTGAATTCTCGGGCCTGTGATTCACCTGGCTGCAACGTTATGGAGTCTTGCTGCGTCAGGAGTCCGCCGCCTGACTGAGCATCGCTTTCGTCTTCATTTTTCTGGGCTCGAAGACCACTGAGCTGGATGCTCACATCCTTGGGCTGCAGGGATGCGTTGGTAACCTCAAGGAACGCTTGGTACTCAAGTGGCGAGGCTGGCACAGACCGGATTTCGAAGGCGGTGATCCCCACGTTGGCCGCCTCCTCAAACACCGAAACGACGGTTGCCTCCGGCATTATTTCGTCGACCATCACGCCGTCGGAGATAAAGTAGAGCTCGCCGTCAGATGGCGGAAGCATCGGGAACTGGGATTCCCCACCAAGTGAAACACTCAGCCCATCGAGAATGTCGAGGGCGCTCCCACGATCAGACGCCTCGATTGGCGGTGCCTGGCCAGCTGTGTCAACGACCAGAAACTTCCCGCTGCCACTCCCCCGCCCTAGCAGCTCGCGTGCTTTGGCAACGGCGTGCTGCCAACGTGTATAGCCGTCCGAACTCCGTGTCGCCATAGTGGCCGAGTTATCGATCACCACAGTGATGTCCCGGATTTCGTTGTCCCCGGACCCGATTTCAGGCCGTCCCAAGGCAGTCGCTACGGACAACCCAATGGCGATCGCGATCATCAGTGAAATCCACCAGCGCAATCGGTCGAGAAAAGTCTTCTTTTTCTTTTCCCGCAGCAGGCGGCTCCACAAGAGGCTAGAGGGTACGACGACTCGCTTAGGCGGCGGCTTGAGCCAGTACAATACGATGACGCTCGCCGTCGTCGCGGCAAGTAGCAAACCAGCCATCGCGGGGCTCAGCGACAAAAAGCTCATCCGAGGAACCTTCCCTGCCGGAAGACTCGAAGGATCAGATCTTCGAACGACAACTCGGTATCAGTCCGCACATAGCCGTACCCGTTCTTCCGACAATATCCACTGACTTCCTCGCAGTGCTCTTCAAACATCTCCGAGTAGGCATCAAGTAGGCCTGGCGTCACCTTAATACGTTCAGTTTTGCCGGACTCGGAGTCCTCGAGAAGGACCTCGTCGGGCATGTCTGGACACTCTTCATCGGCACTGTAAACGTGCACCGCGAAGAGATCCTGCCTGTAATAGCGCAGCATATCGAATGCCTTATTCCAACCGGTCCCGTCCAGGAAATCAGACACGACAACCACCAAGCCTCGACGCCGACGAGCCGAGAAAAAGTTTTGGAACGCCTTGAGCATCGAAGTTTCACCGCCAGCCTGGACTGATTCGAGAAAATTAAAAGCACGCCAGATCTGGGCCGCGCCCTTGCTCGCTGACATTTCTTCGGCGATGCCATCCGCGTAACCGACCAGGCTCACACGATCCTGGTTCAGAAGTCCGATGTAGGCGAGTGCAGCAGCGATCTTACGGGCGAAATCGTACTTAGACGGGTCGCCGTGATCCATCGACTTACTGGAGTCGAAGAAGATATAGATTGGTAGATCTGCATCCTCCTCGAATATCCGGAGAATGAGTTTGTCGAGGCGCAGAAATGTACGCCAATCGACGTTCTTCGTGTCCTCACCCGAGACGTACTGGCGATAGTCAGCAAACTCAATGCCCGAATCGGTCTTTTTCTTCGCCCGGTGCTCACCATGGAGGTGACCGGGAATCATGTGTTTCGAGACGATGTTCAGGTAGTTCAGCTTCTTCATGAACTCGTCGTCGAACAGTATGCTCGATTCAGCCATGACCTATTGCGCTGCGACTCTCCCGGAGCAAGGCGATCATTCGAGAAGTGGGGTCGAGATCTCGTAAGTTACTCAGCAGGCTCCGGCGTGTCCTTCATAATGGCATGGAGGATTTCGTCCGTATCGATGCGCTCAGCCTCCCCCTCGAAGTTCAACATCATTCGGTGGCGTAGTGCTGGGAGCAGCATCGAGCGAATATCTTCACATGAAACGTGGAGGCGTCCGTTAAGGAGCGCGTTTACTTTGCCGCCGACAACCAACGTCTGGGTACCGCGAGGGCTGGCCCCGTAGCGCACATACTGTTTGCTCATTGGATGAGCATGCGACGTGTCCGGGTGCGTAGCCAAAGTCAATCGTATGGCGTAGTCCTGCACCGGGCGCGCAATCGGAATGTCGCGCGCTGTGTCACGCATCGCCAGGATCTCGTCACGGCCAAGGACGGTCTCAGCAATCGGCTCCTCGCGCTTCGTCGTACGGTCCATGATCTCGTGCATATGCTCGGGTTCCGGGTACATGATCCGCAGCTTGTAGAAGAAGCGGTCCATCTGGGCCTCGGGCAACGGGTAGGTGCCTTCCAATTCTATTGGGTTCTGCGTCGCAAGAACGAAGAATGGTGGATCCAGCTTATGGGTCGTGGTTCCAACGGTGACCGTCTGCTCCTGCATCGCCTCAAGTAGCGCCGACTGTGTCTTCGGAGTGGCACGGTTGATTTCGTCTGCAAGCAGGATGTTGGTGTGAATTGGACCCTTCTCGAACTTGAGAACCTTCTCCCCCTGATCGGTCTCGTGCACCACGTTAGATCCCACAATGTCACCAGGCATCAGGTCCGGGGTGAACTGGATTCGAGAGAAATTCAAGTGCAGAACGTCTGCCACGGTAGCAACGATTTTCGTCTTGCCGATCCCGGGGATGCCTTCGAGCAAAACATGGCCCTTGGCGAGCAGGCCGATCAACGTACCATCAATAATCTCCTCCGCACCGACAATAACCTTGCCGATTTCCTCGCGAACACGTGTGAACTGGTCAGTAAACAGAGTTACTCGGTCTTCGATTTCGATCGTCATTGGTTCTCACGCGGCCTTATGGCCAGGAAATATCTCTTCACGAGATTTCGGTAACGCCAGGGAATTTGCTCTACGCCCAATGCCGAACCTTCAGCGTAATTCTGAAGACTCCGAACGTTTCGGTACTCAACTCTGGCCGTTTCTTGTCTACTTGATTCTTGGAAAATATCTTCGGGATCGGGTGCTTCTTCAGGGCTTTCTTCCTCGTCGGCCAGAACTTCCATCTCAAGCTGAACTTCGAGCGTCGTTGGGGCACCAAGTTGCATCTCGGCATCCTCAATTGCATCACTCGTCGCGTGGCCTGCTGGCCCACCCTCTTGCGACGGATTGCCCATGTCACCACTCGCAGCAGTCTTTTGTACTTCATCGGACGGCATCGCCATAGCACCTTCTTGTGATTCGCCCGCCTGGTCAGAAGCCATAGCCTGCTGTGACATCATCTGCTGAGCGAGCTGTTCCTGTGACATTGACTGCTGCATTGCCTGCATCTGCTGCGCCGCCTGGTTCATCATCTCCTGAGCATCCATACGTTGCGACATGCCTTCCATCGCCTCGGCAGCTTCCTGCATCGCCTGCATAGCCTCAGCCACCTGCTCATCCGACATCGCCTCGGCAGCTTCCTGAAGCGCCTGCATGAGCTCTTCCATGCTCGCCTGATCACCTTGCGCCGCCTGCTGCAGTTGTTCAGCCATCTCAGCGAGTTGCTGGCCATCCATTTGCGAAAGCTGCTCAGCAAGCCTCCGCATCATCTCGGCTGCTTCTGCAAGATCTTGGTTCTTCATTGCTTCCGCGAGTTCGGATAATTCACTGGAACCCTCGAGATCCCGGGCAAGATCCTCAAGTGCCTCTTGCATGGCGCTCATTTCAAGGTTGCCTTCTTCCAGTAAATTCTGGGCCTCTCGCAACTCACGAAGAAGCTCCTCCATCGTCAGTTGGTCAGCCTCAAGAGCACGCATCGCCTCCTCAAGTCGCTCCTGGGCATCGGCACTGATCTGATCCTCTTCGGCGGTCGTCTCCTCAAGTATTTGCGCTTGGTCAACTAGATTGCGAATCTCCTCGAACTGCTCTTCCTGCGCTTCAGTAAGGCTTGAAGGGTCAACGGATACGTTGGTAAAAGCGAGTAATGGTGGACCGGGAGGAACAAGCTGTAGCGAAACCAAAACGCCGCCTAACATTGCCGCGATCCAGAGGCGCTGCGGAATAATCGTTGGCACCAAACGTTTAGCCTTCAGCCCACGTGCTGTTTGGCTGGCGCGGTGAACCTGAGCATCTGTCCAAATGTTGTTGTGAGTCTGCCGCATGAACCAATAAGCACTCTTAAGCTCATCGTTCAGCCTGCCGGCGTCGTCGGCAACGGCAGCGGCCTGACCAAGGTGTCGGGCTCCGTACTGGGTTCCGATTAGAAAGACGATCAAAAACGCTGCTGACGTCGCAACAACAATTAGTGTCGGTGGCGCCCAGATGTTTACAAGCATGCCGAGGATCTTGACGGTAAGGAGCGTTGCAAACACAAAGCAAACGGTAACCGAGAAATGATCGAGAATGCAGTTCAAGCGAAACTGGCGGTCGACCTTCTCCAGGAGGCTGCTGATAACTAAGCGCTCTGAACTGTTGTTACCAAGTGGCAAATTAAATCCCTTGTTCTACAACGCGGGGGGCCCGCGAGGACGACAGACGCCCGGTACGCACCAGTGGTCGTCACACGGGTCATGGAAACTACAAACAGCCTAAATTACTGACATTCGAGCAGCCCACCCATTGGAGAATTGCAAGGGCCACCAGGAGGGTCACACCTCAATACCTCTGCCGTCAAGGCTGGTAATCAAGGTCTTCCGAGGCCATGAAACATGGGCAGGGCAACCCCGCTGGCAACGATCAAAGGTTTTCATTCTTCGCGGTCCTTGACAACGAGGCCTCATAAGTCTCAGCATTCCTGAGGCCTCACCACTTCGTGACCATATTTTCAGCAAATTCATAACACCGTCACTAAACTGTGTTTCGACCACTGGAGCCGCACCGATGACGAGCCCACGAGTTCTTAATACCCTATTGATTGCTGTTTTGACCGCTGCACTAGCCTTGGCAGCACTCCCTGGAATGTCGCCCGTGGGCACTGTTCTTGCTCAGGAATCCGAGCAACGAACCGTTCAGTTACAGGACATCATGGATTGGAAGCGCATCGGTGGGGCACGGCTATCTGCGGATGGCTCTTGGTTCGCGTATCGGTTGGCGCCAGCAGAAGGCAACGGAGAAATCATCGTCCGCAGTACTCAAAATGAAACTGAGTATCGCTTCCCTGCCGGCTCTGGTGGCGCGGGGTTCGGGGGCGGCGGGCTGGAAATTTCCGATGATTCACACTGGGTGGGGTTCGCTATTTATCCGGAGTTCAGCCAGGACCGCCCCGACAACAACGGTCCGCCACAGCGCAACAAGCTCGGCCTGCTCGATCTGACCACTGGCGAATTGACTGAGATCGAGGAGGTCCGTGGATTCGCTTTTTCGGGCGAAAATGCCGAATGGATTGCCATGCAAAAGTATGCTGCGGGAGGTACTGGGGGTCGGGCCACCGGCGCCGGACCTGGCGGTGGGCGCGGACGCCCCGGCGGTAGCAGAGCGGGAGGCAACAACAATAACGACCGGTCACGCGGGGCTGACCTGATCCTGCAGCAACTCGCCACCGGTACGCAAATGAACATCGGTAACGTCGCCGAGTTCGAGTTCGACGAATCGGGTAGCCGACTGGCCTGGCTGGTCGACACCGAGAGCAACGCAAGCAACGGCGTGCAGATCCGCCTAATGGACAGTGGCGTCGTAATACCCCTGGAAAGCAGCACCGCAAGCTACCAGAGCCTGAATTGGACCGATGAGGGAGACGGCCTCACAACCCTTAAGGGCATCGACGATGAAGACTACGAAGACCCGCTCTACAGCGTTGTGGCATTCACCGACATGACCGCCCAGATACCCACCAAGGTCGTCTACGACCCCCTCGAGGACAATTCATTTCCCCAGGGCATGACGATTGCCGCCAACCGGGCCCCGTCATTCACCGACGACCTCTCAAGCCTGGTGTTCGGCATCGTCGAGGCCGAGATGACCGAGAAGGCCGAACAGCGCATGGAGCAAGGCGATGACGAACCTGACGAGGGTGGGCGTGGTGCCGAAGCGAGCGACGCCGGCGGTGATGAGTCCGAGTCCGAGAAACCCGATCTTGTCATCTGGCACTGGCGTGACGATCGGTTGCAGTCGATGCAGCAGGTGCAGGAAAACAGGGATCAAAACTTTAACTACCTGGCCGTGTACCACATCAGCGCAGATCGTTTCGTGCGCCTCGGTGACGACGATGTGCGCAACGTGACGATGGCGCCCAAAGGAAAGTACGCCATCGCCAACGACAACAGCCGCTACAGTTTGATGGGCAATCTCAACGGCCAGCGCTTCCAGGACATCCACGTAATCAACGTCGATACTGGTGACCGCACCATGGCGCTGGAGCAAGTGCGTTGGTACAACGGTATTTCGCCGGACGGAACCCACCTGCTCTACTACGAGGACGGCGACTACTATACCTACGAGCTCGGCACTGGAAACGACTACAACATTACGGAAAACGTCGACACGTCATTCATCAACACACAGGACGACCACAACGTCGTCGATCCGCCGATTCGCCCCATCGGCTGGGTGACCGGCGGCCAGCATGTGCTTCTGTACGACAACTGGGACATCTGGAAGGTCGGCGTTCACGGCGACAAGGGCATCAACCTGACGGTCAACGGCAAGGAAAACCAGATCCGTTACAGTCGTCGCTTGCGCATCGATCCCGACGAGGAAGGTATCGACCTGGCAGTTGACCAGTATCTGGCACCGTATGGCGAATGGACTAAGAAATCCGGCATCGGGCGCATTGCCGCCAATTCGACCGGTGTGGACATGCTGTTGTGGGACGACGTAGCGTACGCGGGCCTGATGAAGGCGGAGGATGCCGACATATTCGCCTACACACGTGCCGACAACGACAGCTATCCCGACTACCACGTCACAAACTTTTCGTTCGCGACATCCGAGCGGCACACGGACGCTAACCCGCAGCAAGCCGAGCTCGCCTGGTCGGCGGGAGCGCGCCTAGTCGACTACGAGTCTGACAACGGCGATAAGCTGCAGGCGGCGCTCTTCCTACCGGCTGATTACAACCCCGATCGCAAGTATCCGACCATCGTCTATATCTACGAGCGCTTGTCACAGGGTCTGAACCAATTCACCCAACCGTCGGCCAACGGCTTCAACAAGTCCGTGTACACCAGCAACGGCTATGCCGTCCTGATGCCCGACATCACCTACAAGATCAACGATCCAGGCATGTCGGCGGTATGGAGCGTCCTTCCAGCGCTCGATGCCGCCATCGATACCGGCGTCATCGATCCCGACAACGTCGGCTTACACGGCCATTCCTGGGGTGGTTACCAGACATCGTTCCTGGTTACACAAACGGATAAGTTCGCTGCTGCAGTGGCAGGCGCGCCGCTCACCAACATGATCAGCATGTACAGTTCAATCTACTGGAATTCGGGCGGCGGCAATATGGCGATCTTTGAGTCTTCCCAGGGCCGCTTCACCGGCGATTACCTTGAGGCCACTGACGCCTATATCCGTAACTCGCCGGTTTTTTTCGCCGACCGAGTACAGACTCCCCTGATCATCCTACACAATGATCAAGATGGGGCCGTCGACTGGAACCAGGGCATTGAGTACTACAACACCTTGCGAAGACTTGGAAAGGATGTCGTCATGTTGCAGTACGTCGGCGAGAACCACGGCCTACGGGTGCCCGCCAACCAGAAGGACTACACGGTCCGCATGCGCGAGTTCTTCGACCATCACTTGAAAGGCGCCGAGGCACCCGCGTGGCTGCTCGAAGGTGTGCCACACCTGAAGATGGACGCGCATCTCGAGGAGCGCGCGCCTCTGGTAGCACCGCGCCGCGGCGGCAAGGGAGGATCTAGCAATAGACGCAACGGAGGGCGCTAACAAAATGGGGTGTCCTGCAAATCAGAGGTTCTTACCGCTGAGTTCACTGTATTTTGTACGAATGTGCTCTAACCATGGGTCGGCGGAGAGTGGGCCGCAATCCAGGTGATCAAGTAACTCCGAGGCAGTGAACTTGCGGCCGTGGCGGTGAATGTTTTCCCGGAGCCAGGTGAGAAGATGGCCGAAACGACCGCCAGCTGTCTGTTCGTCCAGGTCCGGGATGTCCTCGCGGAGGCGAGTGAAGAGCTGGGACGAGATGAGGTTGCCAAGTGTGTAGGTTGGGAAATAGCCAATGGCGCCCATTGACCAATGGATATCCTGTAACACACCGTTAGCGTCGGAGTCTGGAACTATCCCCAGGTATCGCTCCATGCCGTCGTTCCAAACATCCGGCAGGTCTTCGACCGCTACGCGGCCTTCCAGAAGAGCGTTTTCGATCTCGAAGCGCAACATGATGTGGAGATTGTAGGTGACCTCGTCGCTCTCAACGCGAATCAGGGTGGGTCGCACCGCATTAATCGCCCGGTAGAAAGAATCAGGGTCGATGCCGTCCAGTGTTTCCGGGAAGCTTTCGCTCAACTTCGGGAAGTAATGCATCCAAAAGGGGCGACTGCGACCGATCAGGATCTCCCAGAGGCGTGACTGTGACTCGTGTAGACCGAGTGAAGCACCGTCGGCAAGCGGTGTGCGGGCAAGTTCAGGGGCGAAACCCTGTTCGTAGAGACCGTGGCCGCATTCGTGCAGGGTACCGAACAGGCCAGCGGGCAGGAAATCCTCGTGGATACGTGTAGTCAGGCGAACGTCAGCGACTGAGAAGGCAGTCGTGAAAGGATGTGCCGAGCGGTCCTGTCGGCCGTGCTCAAAGTCAAAACCAAAGTCCTCCATAACGGCAACGCCAAAATCCCACTGGGCCGCCGCATCAAAACTTTGGTCCAGTGGCGGCAAAGCGATCTGGGACTGTGCCGCGGGCGGAGATTCGCAATCTTGATCGGTGATTCCACCAGGGAAGGTTTCCTCGGTCAGCTCCTGGACGATGGGGAGAAGACGTTCCTGAAGTGTCGCGAATAGTGACTCGATTTCTACCGTCGAGATACCGGGCTCGAATTCTGCGAGGAGCGGATCATAGATCCTGTCCTTGTAACCTAGCACCTCCGCTTTTTCACAGGCCAGTTCAACGATCGCTTGGAGATGGCTTTCAAAGACACAGAAATCAGACGCTTCGCGAGCCTGTTGCCATGCTTGCTGTCCCATCGAGGAGGCGTGCGCAAGTCGGGCGACAAGATCGGCAGGGATCTTGGTGGCCCTCTTCCAGTCGCGCGTGGCAACACGCACAAGACTGGCGTCGTCACCACCAAAGTCTGGATGTTGAACGTCAAACGGACCGCCGCCGAGTTCTCTAGCGGCGGCCTCGAGAAGCCGTCCGATTGCCTCGCTTGTAAACTTTTCGTGCGACAACCGTGCCAACGTTGTCAGCTGCTCCGCCCGAGCTTCGATCGAACCGGGTGGCATGTAGGTCTCCTGGTCCCACTCCAAAACAGCTGTGGCCGCATGCAGGTCCGAGACGATACCAAGTTGTTGTTTTAAATCTCCGACGGCACTCATTCACCCGTTCTCAGATCAAAGTGGTGGAACGCAGCGATGACCAAAGAATGGCAAATTGCCCCTGATCGGATCAGGTCAGGGACATCCACCAGCGGTACAAGTTTGGTATGAATGTCTTCGTAACCTTCAAGCTGCGGGGGCCCAACCACCTTGACACCGCGAACCAGAACGGTATGACAACGGTTGTTGATGATGGCGGGGTTCGGTGCCACAACGCCAATGATGCGACCGTCGACCCCATCGTAGCCAGTCTCTTCCCGCAATTCCCTTAGGCCACCATGGAGCGGCGCTTCGCCCGGATCGACACTACCACCAGGAATTTCCAGCGTGATTTCTTGGATGCCATGACGGAACTGCTCGATAAGCACAACACGATCGTCCGCCGTCAATGCGATGACGTTTACCCAATCAGGCGCATCCAGGTAGACAAATTCGCCGCATCGACTGGGGTCGTTAGACGATGCAACCCACTTCCGATGCAAGGAAAAGACTTTAGTTTCAGCTAAGGTTTCGGGGTCGCTAGCCTGCCAGCTAGCAATGTTGGGTGTGGGGTCTTCGGGACGCATGATGCGGTTCTCCGGCTACCGGGGCAGAAAAAGCTCAGAAAGCTAGTATCAGCTCCCTCTTAAGCCTCTGCCCCCCACCCCGGAGACGCAAGCTTGCCCGTAACTTGCGGTTAAGCACCGGGAAAACCTTACCAAGGCAAGTCATTCCCAAACTAGCGGACGCGTTAAGCAGGTTGGGCCACCCTCACCCTTTCTAGAGATTTCTGTGCCGTCGTACACCAGCACCTCAATGCCCGCCTTCTCAAGCCGCGACCGAGTAACCGGGTTGCCCTCGAGTGCGATGCACTTATCTGGCGCCACGGAAAGCACATTAGAAGCCATTGATGCGAATTCCTCGTCGGGAACCTCGATAAGTCTTAACTCCCGCTCAAGTAGCCAAAGACGAAAGGCCACTGGCAGCAATGGTGCATAGACCAGCACAGCGTTTTTACCCACCGGGCTAAGAATCGACATCAGATGGAAGACCTCGTTGGGACCATGCCAGTGTGGCAAAGAAACTTGAACGATTTCTTCAACCACGTCTTGCGTCAGCTTGCGGAGCTGACGAAATCCCTCGTCGTTTGATCTATAGCTTCGTCCAACAGCAAGCCGATTGCCTGGGAGCCAAACAACATCTCCGCCCTCAAGAAGCCCTTGACCCAAGATTGAACCCAGCAACGCGATGCCTTCCCCTGCGAATATCGGCTGAAGATACTGAGGCTCATTGCTACGCTGCGGTTTGCCCATCGCGCAAAGCACAGCGCCATTGTCTGTGATAATTGCCGCATCACGTGCGTAGATCGAATCCAGAGTTGCCCCAACTTCCCCCGGGGCGAAAATAACGTTGGCACCTTCACTCTGAAGGAGCTCAACAAAATGATCGAATTCGTCAACGGCCCGATCGAAATCTGGAGGTGCATGGTAATCGAGCTCGTTCCATTCCGCGGCGATTTTTTTCGCACTGCCAAATGCATCGCGAGCGTGTCTGACCAGCACCGAGCGGAGAGTCCCTGTTTCGGACTGGGCTGTTGTCACCATCATCCAAAGATACACCAGTAAGCCAAGACCAACGATTCGGGTACAATCCCGACTCCCAAGCTTGACTTATATTCGCGGAATAATGACCGACCCGACGCAAAGCGACCGCAGTCCATCTGTGCTCTGGATGTCAGCACCTTTGATGGTGTCGTTCGTTATGCGATCGGCGTTTACTTTTGTCGACACAATCTACGCGGCGATAATCGGTGATGCTGCAGTGGCTGCGATCGGCTTAACTTTCACTTTCGAATTCGTGATGGTCGCCTTCTGGATCGGCCTCTCGACCGGCCTTACATCAGTTCTATCACGCAGCATCGGTGCGCACGAAGGCAAGAAGATTGAACAGTATCTGAGCGCAGCATGGCGATTGGTTTGGTTCGTTTCTCCAATGTTCCTATTCGCTGGGATCGCCATCTGGATTGTCACACCACGGCTCAATGAGTGGTTTCCAGGGATTCAGCTTGATACGGAGACACTGCAGGCGTTTCGCATCTACGGGACGGTTTTGATTGGCGGCTCGGCATTTACGCAGTTTTGGTCGGTAATACCTGATTCGATCATCAAAGCGCACCAGGACACGCGCTCGACTATGTGGGCTGGAATCTGGTCAAACGTTGCGAATCTGGCGCTTAACACACTTTTCTTATTTGTCTTCGGCTGGGGCATCTTCGGCATAGCATTCTCGACCGTCATCGGGCGCATTGCCGGGCTCGTGTACGCAATGAAAAAGGCGAGTGACCACGAAGCCCGTCGCCTTGCCGAGGGTAGTGACATCAACCTTGACCAAGACCCCAACCCATACAAACCAATCCTGGCACTGGCTGTCCCAGCATCTATCACTTTCATCCTGATGGCAGGCGAGACAGCCGTCGTCAACGGCTTCCTCGCTGGCAGCCCCGATTCAACATCGGCCATTGCCGCTTACTCTATTTACTACCGAATCATGACGTTCGCAGCTATGCCGATGATCGCAATTAGTGTTGCTATGTTGCCGTTTGCCGCTAAACGCATCGGCGAGCGCGACGGTGCCGGGCTAAACCAAGGCCTGAAACAATCCGCAGTCGTCGCCATCATCTACGCTATAGGCATCATGACGCCTGCCGTATGGTTGTGGGGAGACCGGTTGGCCGCCTGGCTCTCGGAATCTCCATTGACGGCAGAATACGCTGCTTTTGGCTTACAGGTGGTACCGATTGCTTCGCTGATGTTCGCACCCTTTTTGCTGTGTCGGCCGGTGTTCGAGGCAATGGGCAGAGGGCGTCCTGGCCTCTATATCGCAATACTTCGTTACGTAGTTCTTACTTGGCCAGCCGCCTACATTGGCATCCAAGTAGCGCGAAACATGGGGCAGCCGGACTTGTACGGAATCCTGATCGCTCTGGTCGGAATTGCTGGTGTATCGTCGGCTATGTTAGCGGCTTGGCTGCGCATCGTTCTTCCTCAAGCAGCCACCACAGCACTCGAGGAATCGCCGAATTCTTAAACCTACTCAACGGTGCCAATCTGGACGCTGGCGAGACCAGGGCGACTTAACGAGCGAACATAGGCGACCAGAGCCACAAGCTCATCGTGGTTCACATGCGGAAACGCGGGCATGTTCGGGAAACCGCGGTCGATTCCACCGAAGCGAATCGTCTCGGCAATGGTGAGGTCGGTAATCGCGTTCATCACCTCGGCGTCCGTATAGTCGCGGGGAGGTGGGTCGAAAGCAGTCGCCGACGTACCGTCACCCTTACCGCTGTACCCATGGCACTGGACACAATACTTGCGGTACGCAGTGCGCCCCATGTGCAGCACCTCCGGTGTTACCAACACTTCAGCCACCTCGGTGACCGCTAAGTCGTTCTCCGGGGCTCCTTTGATGCAACCGGCAACAGCACAAACAAACATCCCCATGGACACGGCCGTGATTCGCCTCATGGCGAGACTAAATCCGGGTCTGCCGCACTGGTCAAGTCTCTTCGACACTGTTACGACCGGTGCCCCTAAGGAGACCGGTGCCATCGTCAAGCCTCCTTTCCGGAAGCACTGACCTAGCGTCGTCAGCCCACCGCAAGATCTGCGAGCCAGGCGTGTCAGGGTTGCACCATGGCCTGCTAGCGAGCGCAGGTTAAATGTCGGCCCCCATCAAGACTCAATGTAACCCCAGTTACCCATCCTGCCTGACTGGAAGCCAAGTAGATAATCGCTTCGGCAATATCTTTTGGTTGCCCCACCCGGCCTAGTGGATGGGTGGTCTTACTATGCTCGAGAAACTCCTCGTAAGCATTCTCCTGCATGCCACTACGCCGGTGAAGGTTACTCACCACCACACCCGGATTCACGGCATTAACCCGGACACCCGACTCCGCCAGCTCAAGCGCCGCGCATCGGGTTAGCTGGTCGAGCCCGGCCTTGCTAACACAGTAGGCGAGGACCCCCGGAAAAGCTCGGAGCCCAGTAACACTGGAGACATTCACAATGTTGCCGGCCGTGGTTTGCAAGTACGGAAGGGCCGCTTGCATCAGAACGAAAACGCAGTCGAGATTGATCCGCATCATCTCCGCCCACCCTTCCTCCGTGGTCGAAGCGAGATCACCGCTGGCAATGATACCGGCGACGTTAACCAGAACGTCTAGCCGGCCCTTGAATGCAACCGCCTCATCAACGGCCGCCCGACATTGGGCACTTTCGTTTAAGTCAGCGACTACCATGACTGAACTAGCCCCGAGATCCTCAACCGCAGCCGAAGTCTCTTCCAGAGCACCGCGGTCACGACCCAAAAGCGCCACTGCAGCTCCCTCTTCGGCAAAGCGCAACGCGGTGGCACGACCGATACCACTTGAAGCCCCTGTAACCAGGGCGACACGCTCGTCGAAGAGCTTGCTCATCTATGCCACCTCCTCCGTTTGGTACGCAAACCGACGCCAGTGAGCCCCGCGCCACACCCCAGGTTGCAAGAAAATCAGTACCGCCATGACCTCTAATCGACCAACCCACATGTTTACAAACAGTACCCACTTACTAAACGAATTGAATTCGGCGTACGTCTCCATCGGCCCAACCTTGCCGAAGCCCGGTCCGATGTTGCCCAACGTCGCGATGCTTGCCGTGATCCCGGTCATCATGTCGATTTTTGCGTCCTCGTAAACGCCGAAGCCAACTAGAACAACGACGCTAGAGGAAAAAATTACCAAATACATTAGAAAAAAAGCCATGATCGACTGCATGACGTCGGTCGAAACAACCCGTTTCCCCAAACACACCGGACGCACACCGTGCGGGTGCAAAACCTTGAATAGCTCCACATAGGTAAACTTCGCCACCAACCACAAGCGGATCAACTTCGGCCCACCGGCGGCAGAACCGGCACATCCACCGAGAAACATCAGTACCAGCAAAACCATCTTCGAACTATCGTTCCATAGGTTGAAATCGTCGGTCGCAAACCCCGCGGTGGTCACAATCGTCAGTACCTGAAAGATCGACTGCCTTGCAATCGTTTCGATGTTGGCCTGATTGAGAACCGCATCCCCTGGCGCGCCCTCGAGGTAAGCCTGGCTAGGCGCCTGCGAAAACTGGTGCAAGAACCCGCCGAGTAACAACGAAGCGGCGAGTACAACCACCACGTAGACCCGGAATTCTTCGTCGCGAAGAAGTGGTCTTGGATCCGGGATACGAAACTTAAAGACCGCCAGGGACAGCGACTTGCCGCGAAACAACTGGTACCACAACAAGTAGTTGGCCCCGGCAATGAAAATGAAGCCGATAAGGACCCACTCTGCCGCGTGGTTTCCATATCCGGCGATGCTCTCCGAATTCGGCGAGAAGCCACCCGCCGACATGGTGGTGAAGGCGTTGCAAAAGGCGTCGAACAGAGGCATCTCGAACCACCAGAGCATGGTGATTTCCACCCCGGTAAGTGCAACGTACAATCCCCACAGCCGCAGGGCCGTGCCCCGGATGCGGGGTGTGAGCCGTTCTTCGTCAGGGCCCGGCGCTTCTGCGAAGAATAGCTGGCGTCCAGCGATAGCGAGAGCCGGAAGGATGGCGATAAACAACGCGATGACTCCCATTCCACCAAGCCACTGGGTCATGCTTCGCCAGAAAAACAGCCCTTCGGAATAGAGGCTGAAGTCCTTAAAGATCGTCGCTCCCGTGGTCGTCAATCCGGACATCGACTCAAATGAACCATCAACGAATGACATATCGCTCCGCACAACAAAAGGTGCCTGTTTAGTACCTTTCAGCAGATACGGGATGGCGGCGAAGAACGACACCACGAGCCACGAAAATGCCACCACGGCAAGGCCTTCAACGCGGCTGAGTTCACGCTCACCGCGATGCAGCCGGCGCGCGAGTTCTCCAACGATTGCGGCACAGACTCCAGCGATGGCAAAGCTGACGGCTTGTTCATGGTTGCCGTAGTACAGATCGACAACAAGCGGAGCTACCAGCAAGATTCCGAACAATCGGAGTATCAGGCCGATCGTATGGGCAACTACTGCTAGGCGCATACTGGCACCAGGCGATACCCTACTGGGCCGCCTTTAACCGAAATATTTCTCGACCTTCTTCTTGGCATCTTTTGTGGCAACCACCAACAGATGGTCCCCCGGCTCCAATAGGTCATCCCCGTGCGGCACGATTTTCCGTTTCTCGCTCACCACCGCACCGACAATGGCACCCGGCACCTTATCCAGATCCTTAACTTTCTTTCCAACTGGCCAGTCTTCAGGAACCTCGATTTCAATCACCGCTGCTTTGCCCTGCTCGAGCGTTGCGAGAATGCTCGCCTTGGGGGCCCGGAGCATAGTCTGTACCACATCGACCGCGGTGCTCAACGCGTTGATCGCTACGTCGATGCCTACTCCCTCAAACAAGCCGATGTTGGTTGGGTTATTGACACGCGTGATGATCTTGGGGATACCCATTTGCTTGGCGAGCAGCGAACCTAGCAGGTTTTTTTCATCATCACTGGTCACCGACACGAGCACATCGCTCTTTGCAATTTCTTCCTCGCGCAGAAGCGACAGGTCACTACCGTTGCCGTAAAGCACCATGCAATCGAGCTCACTCGCGATCTCACCGCAGCGTTCCTGATCTACCTCGATCAGCTTCAGCTCTACCCCTTTATCGTGCTGGAGCTCTTTCGCAACCATCACCCCGACCGTTCCCCCGCCGATCACCGTAACTGTGTTGACCTTAGTCTTGCCCTTTTGAAACACCGATCGGGCAAACTTAGTAAGCGGCTCGTGCTCACCCATAAAGATAACTTTGTCGCCGGGATCGAACAGGGTGTCGGCACGCGGAATAGAGACCCGACCATCACTGATCAGAGCGACCGCGAGGACGCGCTTTGGCAGGCCGGCCTCCGTGACACGCTTACCTACCAGTGAAGAATCCTCGTCGATACGGTACTCCATTAAATCAATCTTGCCGCCGGCAAAATGCTCAACATCGATTGCTTCGGGCTCTCGAGCGATGAGAGCAATCTCGTTAGCAAGCCTCTGTTGCGGCCAGATCACCTTATCGATGTCGAAGATATCGTCATCCGTCTCACGACGGAAAGACTTGTAGTACTCCTCCTTGGAGACAAAACAGAACGTGAACAGGCCCTCCTCACCGAGGCGCTTGGCAGCCATGCAGGCGAGAATGTTCTGTTCGTCCGAATCGGAGCAGGCGACGAACTTATCCCTTGCGCTTAGCTCAAGGCCTTGCAGCGTTGCAATGTGGGTGGGTTTGCCGCGCGCAATCTGAACATCCAAGACCTCAAAGGGCCTTAAAATCTCCGGATCGTCTTCGATGACTACAACGTCATAATCGGCAGACAATTCACGGGCGAACTGCAAGCTGATTTCGCCCCCACCCCCGATGACAATTCGCATCCGTTACGCCTCTTGTCGGTACCGAGGCCGCACCCTAACAGTTGCCTTACCAAAAAGCTTAACTTTACAAGCAGTTCAAAGCTATCCATCCACGTCGGGAGTTAGAAGCGGTGGAACGGCCATTGCCGCCGTGTCGCGCAGAGAAACTTCACACATCGGCGTCAGCAGTGTTTCATTGGGGTTCACCTCAATAATCACACCACCAGCCTGGTGTGTAACCATGGCGACATTAGCGGCCGGTTGTACAACCGCGCTAGTGCCAACAATCAGGCAAGCATCAGATCGTGACGCGCAGTCGAAGGCACGCTCAATGACCACTCCAAGAGGCTCGCCAAACCAAACAACGTCGGGCCGCATCAAACTGCCGCAATCATCACAGTGTGGCAGAGTCTCTTTTGAACTCACATCGATTAAGTCGCGGTGTTCACGGCAAAGTCCACAGGAGGTGCAGCGGACGTTGTAAAAGGTCCCGTGGAGTTCTAAAGGAAGAGCACGGTTGGCGTCACCACCATCGGTGAACGACACGCGTGGTTGTTTAGAATATTTATCCCCCATTACCGCTTCTCGGGCAGCAAGGGTGTGGAGACCATCGACGTTTTGCGTCGCGATGACGACATCATCGCGACGCAAAGCAAATTCAGCGATCGCGCGGTGGGCATCATTGGGTCGGGACTTAGCGGCAGCGCGGCGGCGCTCTTCGTACCATTCCCAAACGAGGCGTGGATCGCGGTGAAAAGCCTCAGGCGTTGCCAAGTCTTCGGGGCGGTGCTTCTTCCAATGTCCCCCCGAACCCCGGAAGGTCATAAGACCTGAGTCAACACTTAACCCAGCCCCGGTAAGTACAATGACTCCTCGCGAATCGCGCAAGATGTCACGCCCATGATCAATTTCGCTCACGTTAGCAGCGACAGCCACCGATCAACCCGTATCGCTACCAAACCGCTGCTCGACCCAATCGACCGCCCTGTTGAGGTCAGCAACTTCTACGGTTGGTAAAGGACAGTCGTCTGTAACTGTCTCAGACAAGCGGTTCACCCAAACAGTATTGATTCCCATACACACCGCTGGATGTATGTCATGGAAGTAACTCTGCGCAATGTGCAGTATCGCCGCTTGGTCTTCTTCATACATCTCAAGGGCATATTCAAAATGTCGCGTTGCCGGCTTGTAGCTACGCAGCTGCTGGGCCGTAACCAACAGATCAAAGTCGACGGTGAAATGCCGCCGGGTGCCAGCAAGAAGCTCATCGTCGATATTAGACAAGATACCGAGTTCAAACCCCATGGCACCAAGCCGCTCCAAAGACCGATTTGAGTCAACGAATGGTTGCCAACTCGGAAGGCTGTCGGCGAGGTAGCCGGGCGATGCTGAGACTTCCCAGCCAAGTTGCGTCGAGATTTCCTTCTCCAGCAACTCCAGAATCTCGCGATAGGTGCGATAGTGTCCCGATTGAACCTGCATCTCGGCATCATGGTAAACGTTGAGAATTGTTTCTCGGTCCGTATGAAAGCCTTGCCGCTCGCCTTCGGCAATCAATGCCTGAGAGATCCCCGCATTCCAATCGATGAGCGTCCCATAGCAATCAAAGGTGATAATTCGCGGGCGGTTCATGGTCAAAGCCTAGCAGGCGCTACGGCTCGGATGCCCAGTGACTGCTGCGATCGTGCTACTCGCGACCTAGCCTGCTAGTGTACGCGGCGCGATGACTTCTATGATTGGTTCTTTTGCAGCCAGATTGGCAATAGGTGGGACGGTCCGACGACACACCACCGAGTTCACTGATTACGACGTCATGAGGGACCATCAACACAGGGTCTGCCCCACTTACGCATTCGGCATCGAGACACTCACGTGATCGGTCTCTGGCTCGAGAACGGACAACTAACCCTAAACACCACCCTGCCCGACCCAGTGCCTCTCGTTAACGAGGCACTCGTCCGCGTAGTGGGGGCGGGGATTTGCAATACTGATCTCGAATTGATTCGTGGCTACTATCCTTATACGGGTGTTCTTGGCCATGAGTTCGTCGGAGTTGTTGAGCAGGCGCCAACTGGATTCGAACACTTGGAAGGCCAACGGGTGGTCGGCGAAATCAACGCGACTTGCGCCAATTGCAACGCTTGCCACGCAGGGCGAGAAACTCATTGCGAAAACCGCACAGTGCTTGGCATCCTGGCACGCAATGGCGCCTTCGCAGAATACCTAACCTTGCCAGCCAGAAATCTGCACGCCCTGCCGGATAGTCTCCCCAATGAGGTGGCAGTGTTCACGGAGCCACTCGCCGCAGCGCTCCAGATCCAGGAACAGATAACCGTGCACCCAGCAAACCGGGTGCTCGTCGTTGGCGACGGCAAGCTTGGCCAGCTTATAGCTCGCAGCCTTCAGCAAACCGGTTGTTACCTCTGTGTCGCCGGCCGGCATAAAAACAAGCTAGCAATGCTCTCCAACCTGGCCATCAACACATTTTTGGTCGACCGCCAGACTTCGGTCAATCCCGACCCGATTAATCAGCTGCTCAATTTCGACGTCGCAATCGAGTGCACTGGAAACACTGAAGGATTCGAGTTCGCGCTGCGCGCGCTGCGCCCACGGGGCACGTTGGTACTCAAAAGCACCTATGCTGACCGACTGACCCTAGATATCTCCAGTCTCGTCGTCGATGAGATCACCTTAGTAGGATCGCGCTGTGGGCCTTTCAAATCGGCGATCAAACTGCTGCGCGACGGCACCGTGCCCGTCAAGGAGCTAATTACCGACCGCTATCCCCTCGCTGCTGCGCTTACCGCTTTCGATCGCGCCCAGCAACCAGGGACTCTCAAGGTGTTATTACAGATCTCCTGAATGCAGGCGGGTCCATGGTGACCAAAGCAAGCCCTAAGTGACAGCAGCCGGGATGATCGCCGGATATTAGGAAATAATCGCGACCGGGCCGGCTGCCTTGATATTTTCCGATGCTACTTCGGCAAACTGTTCGAAGTTTTCGGAAAACATATCGGCTAGCTTCCGCGCTTGCTCATCGTACGCCGACCCGTCGCTCCAGGTGTTCCTTGGAATGAGGACTTCATCAGGCACGTTAGGGCAATTCAACGGCACGGCGATGCCAAAAATTGGATCTTCGGTAAACTCCGAATCTCCGAGCGAACCATCAAGCGCAGCGTGAACCATGGCTCGTGTGTAGCCGATCTTCATACGCTCACCGACGCCATAGGGCCCTCCGGTCCAGCCAGTGTTAATCAGCCAGCAATCAACAGAATGATCGGCGATCTTTTGGCCGAGAAGCTTAGCGTAGACTTTAGGATGTTGTGGCATGAACGGAGCTCCGAAACAGGCGCTAAAAGTTGCCTGCGGCTCGGTGATGCCACGTTCCGTTCCAGCAACCTTCGCGGTATACCCGGAAATGAAGTGGTACATCGCCTGCTCTGGCGTCAACTTAGAGACCGGAGGCAACACACCAAACGCGTCGGCCGTCAGAAAGATAATGTTCTTCGGGTGGCCAGCGTTCCCAGTGGGTGATGCATTCGGGATGTGCGATATCGGGTACGCGGCGCGAGTGTTTTCAGTGTAGGTATCGTCGTCGAGGTTCACCTTGCGGCTTACGGGATCGATAACTACATTCTCAAGAACGCTGCCAAACATCTCGGTGGTGTCATAGATCTCGGGCTCAGCCTCTCTAGAGAGACGGATGACCTTCGCATAGCATCCACCTTCAAAATTAAACACGCCGTTACTACTCCAACCGTGCTCGTCATCCCCGATCAGGGTTCGTGACGCGTCCGCGGACAGTGTTGTTTTGCCAGTTCCGGACAGCCCAAAAAACAGCGCAACATCTCCGTCCGGTCCGACATTCGCCGAACAATGCATCGGCATGACGTCGCGGAACGGCAGATAGTAATTCATCGCCGAGAATGCCGACTTTTTCATCTCACCTGCGTATTCAGTACCGGCTATCAGAACCAACTTCTTGGTGAAGTTCACTAGTATGAACACATCCGAGTTGAGTTCGTCGTGACGCGGAGAGGCGTGAAATCCCGGACAGTCGATTATCACGAACTCTGGATCATGCACTGCGAGTTCTTGGTCGGTAGCCTTGATGAACATGTTACGAACGAAGAGGTTGTGCCAGGCGTATTCTGTGATCACCCGCACCGACATACGGTAATCCGGATCAGCCCCACACCAGCAGTCCTGTACAAAGACATCCTTGCCACGCAAGTGGAGCGCCATACGACGGTGCAACTCTTCGAAGCGCTCTTCACTGTAAGCCTTGTTCTCAGGGCCCCACCAAATGTGGTCGCGACTCAAGTCTTCCTCTACGAGATATTTGTCGCCAGGCGAGCGTCCGGTGAAGCCGCCGGTGCGCACAACGAGCGGTCCACCGTGGGCGAGCACACTCTCATGGCGGCGGAGTGCCGCCTCGTATAGACGAGCCGTGGTTTGATTCCAATAGATCCTTTTTAGGCCCGTCAGGCCCTGCTCCGAAAGATCTACTGGGCTGCGGTTGGGGGGATCGGATTCCTTCATGAAACTCTCCCTGAGAGAAACGTGGGGTCACTTTGAAATTAGAGTGGGGGGCACCTTCAGGGAGAGTCTACATAAAATTTTGGCGGCTGCTGACCCACCCCGCCGGCTGTCATTACCCAACGGGTGATAACAAATCGGGAGGACCCAAGATCAGCCAACGAGGGTCGCTACCAGCACCGCTTTAATCGTGTGGAGGCGGTTTTCTGCCTGGTCAAACACGATTGAGTAGTCTGACTCGAAGACCTCATCTGAGACCTCCATCCCGTCAAGCCCATACTTCTGGAAGATTTCCTCCCCAACCACCGTCTCGCGATCGTGAAAGGCTGGCAAACAATGGAGGAACTTAACGTTGGGGTTTCCGGTCGCCTCAATGAGGTCACGGTTGACCTGGTATGGCGTTAATAGTTCGATGCGATCTTTCCACACCGATACGTCTTCCCCCATCGAAACCCAGACGTCTGTGTAAAGAAAGTCGGCTCCGAGAGCACCCTGGACAGGGTCAGCGGTTAAAGTCACGCGGGCACCGCTCGTCTCGGCGTAGCTGACACAGCGATCTTGCAAATCAACAGTAGGCCACAACGCCTCGGGGGCTGCTAAACGAACTTCCATGCCAAGCTTGGAGCCACCGACTAGCAAAGAGTTACCCATGTTACTGTGCGCATCGCCCAGGTAGCAGTAGCAGATCTCGTTCAACGGCTTGTCGCAATGCTCGGTCATGGTCAACACGTCAGCCAGAATCTGCGTTGGGTGATACTCGTCGGTAAGACCGTTGTACACGGGTACTCCGGCGTGCTCAGCAAGAGCCTCGACCCGGTCTTGCGCGTAACCTCGATATTCGATGGCGTCGTACATTCGACCCAGGACCCGCGCCGTGTCCTTCATCGATTCCTTGTAACCAATCTGCGATCCGGACGGGCCAAGATAGGTAGCTTGGGCACCTTGGTCGTAGGCGGCCACTTCGAAGGCACAGCGGGTTCGGGTCGAGGCTTTCTCGAAAATTAGGGCGATGTTTTTACCTCTAAGACGCGGCTCTTCGTGACCTGAATGCTTGGCTGCTTTAAGTTCACGAGACAGTTCCAAAAGGCCGCAAATCTCTTCGGCACTAAGATCCTCTAGGGTCAAAAGACTTCTGTTCTTCAAATTCACAGGCAGGTCACTCTCTAAAGTACAGAAATCATCGGAACATTCTAGGTAGCCGTACCTTCTTCTGTCTGGAATTCCAGATCTACAGGCTTGGAAAGGAAACGGTGAATACCTATAAGAATGCCCGCACTAATCGGCAGGGCCAGCCACCACGGTAGGCCGAAGCCGGTGGGGATGGTGCCAATCATGACCCCGACGGACCCTACTAGAAGAGCATACGGCAACTGCGTACGAACATGGTCAATGTGGTCAGAGCCACTGGCCATCGACGACAGGATCGTGGTGTCTGAGATTGGCGAGCAATGATCTCCCCACACCGAACCAGCGAGTACACAAGCAACGGTCGAGTAGATGATGCCGTAGTTCTCTGGCGTCGCCATATTACTTGCCTGCATCACGGCCCAGCAGAGCGGCAAAACAAGCGGCATCAGGATGCCCATGGTTCCCCAGCTCGATCCAGTAGCAAAGGCGGTCGCCGCCGACAGGATGAAGACGAGCGCCGGTACAAACCCAGGGTGCAGTGCATCACCGAGGACGGAGACCAAATAGCCAGCAGTGTTCAGCACTTCGGTAACCGCCGACAGTGACCATGCCAGCACCAAGATGATCATTGCGATCATCATCGCCTTAAGGCCAGCGTACCAAGCGTCAACCGTTTCAGCGATCGTTAAGATGCGCTGGCCTATAGACAAAGCGGCGGCGGTGAAAGCCCCAAGCAAAGATGCCCACATCAACGCTTTGTAGGAGTCCGCCGAGCCTATGATCTCGCGCAAGCCATTGCCTTCCCCTGTCACGTAGAGCCCCACAAGCACTCCACTAATAAGCACCGAGATCGGGATCATCGCGTTGACCGCACGCTGTGGCTGCCCTTCCTTCGGCACCAGTTCACGGGCGCCGCCCGCCGATTCGTCGACGCGGGCAGTGGGTGAAAGAACCTGCCCCTTCGTCCGGGCGCGAATCTCGGCATGATACATGGGCCCGAAATCACGCCCCGAAAGTGCGACGAGGAAAACAAAGAACATCGCCAAAATAGGATAGAAGCTGTAGGGAATCGATTTCAGAAAAACGGTATAGGCAGCCTCGCTATATCCGTCCATTTGCTGCATGCCGGTCGCGATCTGTCCCACCTCGAAGCCGATCCAGGTGGTCACAAACGCCACGCAGGCAACAGGTGCGGCGGTGGAATCGACGATGTAGGCAAGCTTCTCACGGGATACGCGCAGCTTGTCAGTAACCTGCCGCATCGTGTTGCCAACGACCAGAACGTTGGCATAGTCGTCAAAGAAGATGACGAGACCGAGTACACCAGTCGCCACCTGTGCCCTCTCAGGCGTACGCGCAAACGGAACGATCTTGTTGACCACCCCTTGCATGCCGCCGTTCCTAGAAACGATTCCTACCATGCCACCAATCATAAAGGTGAAAAGGATGATCGCCGCGTGGTCGGGATTAGTTATCGCCTCAAGCACGTACACCTGAAAAGCGTTAAGTAAACCCCAGCCCACACCAACGATGGAGAATCCGTGGACTGCAAACGCTCCGAACCAAAGACCCAGGAAGAGTGCCGGGATGACGTTCTTGGTAATCAGAGCGACACCAATCGCGATCAGGGGTGGCAGGATCGAAACCCATCCCGGAATCACCCGTACCGAAGCCTCCGCCATGATCGAGCCATTGATCAGCAGCTCGATCTCCGCCGGCCCGGTCGACGAAACAACTATATCGGCAACGATGAAGCTTCCATTTTCTTCCACCTCAGCGATTAGGGTCTCGCCCCCGACTCGTACCGCAAGCACATCCGAACCAGAGACTTTGCCCGTGACTGAGACGTCAAAAGGAACGCCGGCTAGAGCTAGCACGGGCTCAATCTCGTAATCCTGTGCCCAAGCTGGGCTCACGCAGAAGCAGAGCAACGCAGCTATCGCCCATACCGGTATTGCCCATCGTGTATACATGGCTCCTCAGTCGCCTTCCAGGGTGCACTCGGCGCGTGACTTAAAGGACATCGACGCTCCGAATACGCCTGACCAAACGAAATCCTCAAGCTCCTTACGTTGACGTGGCTCCCTTTCTGCCGCTTGTAGATCCGACGGCAGTTTCTCGGTGTCACCGGGGTAACCGAGAGCGATCCCGGCGACTGGATCATAGTCATCGGGAATGTTCAGCGTCGCACGTGCCTTGTCTTGGTTGAAACCACCCATCTGGTGCGCCACCAGTCCTAGGTCAGTCGCCTGAACCAGCATCAATGCCACAGCCTGACCGAGGTCATGGTAGGCATGGCGATTCGGTCGGCCGTTGTGGTCGAGGGTCAACTTGGCGACTGAGATCATCAGCACCGGAGCTAACTCGGCCCAATGGCGGTTCCCTTCAACTAGGCAATCCGCAATAGAACGGTGGGCATCCAAGTCGTTCTTGGTAGCGACAATGAAACCCCAAGGCTGCATATTGAATGATGAAGGCGCCCAGCGGGCTGCCTCAAAAATACGGTAGAGATTGTCAGTTTCAACTGGCCGTGGCGCAAAAGCACGCGGGCTCCAACGTGCTGCAATGAGCTCGTGAATCGAGTGTGTTGTGTCCGCAGGCTTGTCCATGATGAAGACGGTAGAATACCGCGAACCGTGGCAGGCACATGGCAATCTGCCAAACAAGATGGGGCGTAATGCCTAACAAGATCTGTGCCGACAACGTAAGACGTTTCCAAACAGGGGATCAGGACAACAGAAAGAGCGATGCAGCAATCGGTCAGTATCCAATCGCCATCCCATCTTTTCGCGGGTCGCTCCCCCCATGCAACATGCCCGTAATGAAATTAATCAGAATCGCTTGGTAACCGCCCATCGAGCCGCCTCCGGACCGACGTACAGTGTGACCACGGCGCTCGAGCTCCGCCACTACTTCGTCGGGAATACCCCACTCAAGGGCTATTGTGCCACCCTGGGCACGGGCCACACCCTCCGACGAATCTGGAGAATGGCGAAATCTGGCCGAGTCACCGGCCTCCTGCAGGTTCATCCCGAAGTCGATAATGTTAGAGAGCACCTGAGAGTGCCCTTGCGGCTGCATGTTCCCGCCCATGACTCCATATGAAAGCCACGGAACCCCGTCCTTGGTGACCATTCCCGGCATGTTGGTGTGCAGCGATCGCTTGTGGGGTCCGATTTCGTTGAAATGTCCCGGCTCCATCGAAAAGCCACTTGCACGATTCTGCATTGCGAAACCGACGTCTCCCGGCACAACCTTGGAACCGAATGCCGAGAAGATGCTCTCGATCATCGAAATGGCATTGCGATCCTTGTCAACAACGGTGAAATAGACCGTGTCACCGTGCTCGAGAGGATCGTCCATTGTGGCCCGAAACGGTGAAACCTCGACCAGTGCCCGTTCCATGTCAATTAGCGAGGCACGGTTTTCGCCGTATTCCTTCGAGATCAGATACTCCACTGGCAACGTCCCGAACTCAGGGTCGGCGACGTACTCACCACGATCAGCAAAAGCAAGCTTCTTGGCCTCGACCATCACGTGCAAAGCATCGGCAGAGTTCTGTCCAGCGGATGCGAGGTCGAACTGTTCCATGATGTTAAGCATCATCAGTGCTGTGATGCCGTGGCTGTTCGGTGGTAGCTGCCAAACGTCGTAGCCACGGTAATTCGTCGACACCGGATCGACCCATTTGGAGCTGTGCTCGGCAAAGTCCTGCATGGTCAAAACGGCGCCGTTCTCTTGTCCCCAGGTTACGATCCGCTCGGCGATCGCGCCCTTATAGAAACCGTCCCTTCCCTGCTCGGCAATCAGCTCGTAGCTGCGCGCCAAGTTAGGGTTACGAAATACTTCGCCCGCACGTGGTGCCCGGCCCTCGGGCAGGTAAGTTGCCGCCGAATCGGGCCATCGGCTAAGTGCCTCCTCCGCAGCACGCCAGTTACCTGAGATAACGTCGGTGACAGGAAATCCGTTGCGAGCGTAGGCAATCGCCGGGGCTAGAACCTCTTCGAAACTCAGGTTGCCAAAGCGTCCGAGTAACTCGGCCCAACCATCAACCGCTCCTGGGACCATCCACGAGAGGGTTCCAGAGCCCGGGTTCCTCTCAAGTCCCCGTTCTTCTAGAAGCTCGCGAGTAAAACCGTAGCCTGAACGCCCAGTGGCGTTGAGCGCATACATCTGTTCAGTCTCGGCGTCCCAAACTATCGCAAACATGTCACCGCCGATGCCGTTCATGTGAGGTTCCACCAGGCCAAGCATGGCGTTTACAGCAACTGCAGCATCAATAGCGTTGCCACCAGACTTGAGAATGTCGATGCCAACCTGTGCGGCTAGTGGCTGGCTTGCCGCCACCATGCCATGAGGTGCGATTACTTCGGAGCGACTGCCGCGTCGGGCACGCGCCGGCCGTCCGTATCCGTAGCCCATTTCTTGCTCCACTGTCTGCTGCTGGAAAGCCCCTGCCGAGATGATGTACCCGGAGAAGGGGCCCGCCTGTCTGGTCAGCGCCGTGAGGGCGATCAATGTGAGAACCACTAAGGGCACCTTGACGCGACGGGTCATGGTCTTTACTCCGGAAACAGAAAGCGGACCAGCTCAAGCCACGATCTGCATAGTCGAGGATGTTGGAAATCGGGGCGAAGTTTAGCAGGGCCAGCTGATAATCACGCGGGCAGCGACAATCGGATGAAATGAATATCGATACAACGGCCTAAACGTTACAACGCCGTCGGCAGGAAAGGGGCAGGACACATTCAACGATTTGAGTTTAAGGCACGGTGGCGCTGGCGAAGCACTTCATACAAAACCACCGCGACAGTGTTGGCAAGATTAAGCGAACGTAGTTGTGGATCGACCATAGGCAACCGCAACATGTGGTCATTGTGAGATTGACGAATTCCAAGAGGCAACCCATCACTCTCGCGACCGAACACCAGAACGGTACGCGGCGGGAACAGCACGTCCCAGTAGTCACGGGTCCCTTCCGACGAGAAAAAGAACGGTTCTCCGAACTCTGGGAGCTTCTTCTCGAGGAGTTTCCAATCAGGCCAGATGAGAGGGTTCACGCGCGGCCAGTGGTCAAGGCCAGCGCGCTTCACACGTGCATCATCAAGTGAAAAGCCGAGCGGCTCAACCAGGTGCAGTTGGGCCCCAGCAGCTAAGCAGGTGCGCCCGGAACTGCCCGTGTTGCCATGGATTTCTGGTTCCACCAGGACAACGTGCAGGTCAGCCTCAAGTGTCTCACGAGTGGCGGTTACTAAATCACTCATCTGCACGGTTCCCAAGTGCTTTGCGCCTCACGCAGCAGACTTCGACTGGCCCAACTTAAGGTGGCCGCGCGCGAGACCATCCATAGGGTCATAGCTAACCAAAGAATGTGGTTGTCGCCCCGGGCAACTGCAACCCAGGCCACGGACCCGAAGATCAGAATAGTTGAGAACAACATCGAGTTGCGCAGCACACGGCCCGCCGTCAAACCAAGAAAAAACCCATCGTAGATATACGCAGCGGAGCCGAAAAGCAGTACCGGAATCAACCAATATCCAAATCGTGTTGCCACCTCAACGACCTCCTGGTGCGACGTTAACAATGGGTACAAGAATCCTGGCGCTATCACTACGAGCACAGCGAAACCGAGCGCGCAGGCAAAACCAACTACAAGGGATAGCCTCAAAAGCTTAAGCAACCCTTTGGGATCACCCTGGCCACGGAAGGTACCCGCCAAGCTTTCAGTCGCAAAGGCAGCCCCATCAATGAAGTGTGAGGCTAGGTACTGCACCCTTAACAGGATCGCATTGGCAGCTAGTACTGTCGTCCCGAGCACAGAACTAAGATTGGTGAACAGACTCAAGGCGGTAATTAAGCCTAACGTGCGGAACAAGATGTCACGGTTCAGGCGCATCAAGCTCGTCAGCCCATGGCGATCGAGGATTTCACCCCACAGCCAAGGCCGCGATTCACGTGACTTCCAGAACAGAATCAGCCCTATGACTACCGCCAGATATTGGCTAATCATCGTTGCCAACCCAGCACCGAACGCCGCCAGGCCAAAACCCAAAACGAATACGTAATCGAGAATGATGTTGCTGACGTTGGCTCCCACAGTGATCAGCAATACCCGACCACTCTCTTCGCGGCCGAGAAACCAACCGATTAGAACAAAGGAACAAAGTGTGGCTGGGGCCCCCCAAACACGAGCGTTGAAATAGGCAACTCCTGCAGCCTCTACGCCTTCAGCCCCCGAAAGCACAGCGAAGCCCCCGATACGAATCGGTACCTGGAGAACAACCAGCGCGGTCCCAATCGAGAGCGCAAGGAACAGCCCACGGTACAACGTCAAGTAGACGGCCTTTATATCGCCTCCACCCATAGCCTGAGCAGTTGTTCCAGTCGTTCCCATGCGCAAAAAACCGAATGTCCAATAGACGTAGTCAAAAACGATCGAGCCTAGCGCCACACCAGCGAGAAAGCGGATGTCCTCAAGGTGTCCGAGGATCGCGGTATCAACCAAGCCTGCTAAGGGTACGCTTACGGTTGCCATGATGTTGATCGTAGCGAGGCGCAAGTAGCGTCGGCGCAGTGATCGCGGGTGCCTTTCTGACATCCGCGGAGTCTAGCCCGATAGAGTCACGACCGCTCTAATCCTTCTGGCAAAACCGCACCAACAAAAAAACGGGAGCATCAAGCAACCACGCTCCTCTGGCTATAACAAATTCTTGCCAATACCAATTCAATGAATTAAATAGTGGCCCAATAGCCTGGAGACGAACCGATTCATGCTGGCTTATGTACTCGAATCTTCGCTGGGGATATTTGCGCTAGGTGCAAACAGCCCCAACTGGCGTGGACTGCCATCATCTGGACAACTGGTCTGCTCTCCCGGACGAATCAAGTTCGAACCACCCAATCCAACCAGACGAATGCGCCGGCCATCCAGCGGAACTCGGTCCACCAACTTGCGAGCAACTCTCATTATCTCATCGGCCTGGCGCACCGGCACCATTGGGGTATGCGATCGAGTGATCGTGGTGAAGTCCTGGAAGCGAACCTTCAGGGTCACGGTTCGGGCGCTGAGACTCCAGCGCTCAAGCCCGTGTTCCATGTCGACAACGAACTGCTTGATATTGGGCCAGACCGCCTCCCATGAAGGCTGGTCGTGTTCATAGGTTGTCTCAGAAGAAATCGACTTGGGCCGACTGGGGGGTTCGACCCGCCGACGATCTCGGCCGTGAGCAAACTCCCACAACTGCCTTCCCCACCTTTCTCCAAAGAGACGCTGAAGATCCTCGAGAGAGCTGGCAGCAAGTTCGCCAATTTGCTTGAAACCATTGGTACGCAACCGCTCAGCGTTGGCCGGACCAACTCCCCAAAGCCTCTCGACCGGCAGGGGAGCAAGAAAGTCCTGTGCCTCCTCGGGTCGGATAACAGTCAGGCCATTCGGCTTGTCGATATCGGAAGCCAGCTTAGCGAGGAATTTGTTGGTCGAAACACCTGCAGAGCCAGTCAACCCGGTTTTGCGATGGATCGAAGCACGAATCGACTTGGCGATGTCGACCGGCGAGCTGATGTGTGCGGTTACATCCAGGTAGGCTTCGTCCAAAGATGGTTTTTCAACTCTCTTGGTCCAGGCCTCGTAAATAGAGAACACCTGTTCAGAAAGTTCGCGATAACGACCAAATCTTGGTCGCAGAAAAACTGCATTGGGACACGACCGTCGAGCCCGTTCCATGGGCATGGCCGAGTGAACGCCATTCTTGCGGGCTTCGTAGGAAGCGGTAGCGACCACACCGCGACGACCGAGACCACCGACAATGATCGGCTGACCGACAAGATCGGGATTGTCTAGCGCCTCAACGCTCGCGTAGAACGCATCAAGATCGATATGGAGAATCTTACGAGGCCAATTGGTGCCGATCAGATTCGCTGGTGTGGACACGCGGCCATGCTAACAGAAGGTCAGCGACCATTGTCTGAGTCTTTCCGTTCTGGCGAATCTGGTGCGTCCTTTCCTCCAGGCGTTGGGCTTTCAGCCATGATCAGCATCGCAAGTAATGCGCAACGCTCGACCGACTTCGCCACATTGATGCACTCGTGGTTGGCGTGGGCTCCATCCCCTACCGCTCCGAGTCCATCTAGCGTCGCCGCGAATGGGCTAGTCAGGTTACCGTCTGAGCCTCCCCCGGCGATGCCCTGCTCAATTTCCAGGCCCAGATCTCTGGCCGCCTCCAACGCCAGTTGCCAGAGTGCTTGGTTGCGTGGTGTTCGCTCCAGAGGAGCTCGCTCCAACGATTTCTCGACCTTGAGACTTACCCCCTTGGTGGCAGGCTCAAGCCCGTGGATAGCCGCCGTAATTCTTTCTGCCTCGATTGAGTCCGGCACTCGAACGTCGACGATCGCCTGGCTTTCCGGGGCAATCACGTTGGGCCGCAGACCACCATCGATGATGCCAACATTGACGCTTACACCCTTAAGCGGATCATTCAGATCGAATAGTCGCTGAACCTGATGTGAAAGCTCGAGGATGGCGCTCGCACCAGCTTCAGGATCAAGCCCAGCGTGTGCTGCTTTTCCCGTGAAATTGACAACGAACTGACTAACGCCCTTCCTGCCAGTCTTTAGCTTGCCCGACAGCCCCAAAGCCGGTTCCATCACAAACACACGTGATGCGAACTGAGCTAGGCGAACTATATTGGCAGCTGACTCATTACTGCCAATCTCCTCGTCCGAGTTGATGAACACCAGAGGCATGAGGGCCGGTTCAATGTCTAACCGGTGCAGAGTCTGCAAAGCAAAGACCGTTTGTGCCAACCCTGCTTTCATGTCGAACACTCCCGGACCGCGCATGATCAAATCGTCAATCTGCACTGGCATTTTCTTCAGGGTGCCAATCGGCCACACAGTGTCACAATGGCCTATGAGGAGCTGCACGGGGCTAAAAGAACCGCTATCGGGCGCGGAAGCAGCAAGGTCAACACCGCCGAAGTCGCTACCGCTTGGCGCCGCTAGCAATTGTCCACCGGACTCGTTGCCAGAGATACGACGTATCTCGTATCCAATCGCGTCGAGCGCCTCCGCAATGAGCTCGAAAATTGGCTCTTGTGACTCGGGAACCAACGACGGGCTTTCATGAACAACGAGCTTCTCTAGGAAGTCCAAGAACTCGTCGCGCTGCGCTCGCACCGCATTGAGGATCGCGGCTGCAATATCGCTCATCAGAATCGCAGTAGGTACGTCGCCTTAAAGAGGACCGCTCGATCGACCAGACCTGATCCCTCCACAACCTGAGTTTCATTGTAGACGAGGTACAGATCGGATCCCGGAGTATAGATGTAACGGAGCCTGACATTGGCGAGCATCATGTCTTGCTGGCTGTTGTACTGGATCAAGCTACGCATCGACATTTCCGTGGTGAAGTCGAGGTCAGCCCTAAGGCTCGCCAGATCGGTTTCGAACGCCCCCTCTGGAAGATCGATTTCGTTGTGATTCAACGAGAGCGCGAAGCTCAACCTGGAGCCTGGACGCCAACCTGCCTGAACGCGAATTTCGCTCCGGTCGCCGCTCCAAAAACCACCTGTTGTGTAGTTAAAGCTGCCGTCAACTGAACGGCCCGCATCGGACTGAAACTCCAGGTTGACCTCGCTCCATTCGTAGACGCCAGGAGGAATGATGACTCCTGCACTGATCTGGAAAGGGAGTTCAAGTAACTCGTAGGAACGATTGTGCGCCACGCTCACTTTGTCCCCGTATCTCAAGAACATGTCCCAATCGAGGTGCGCATACTTACTCAACAATTCGCCGCCGCGATCGATGGTATGACGGTACATGACGTGCGGACTAAGGTTACGAACGTAACGCGAGTCAGGGAAAAACGGCGTCCAATAGAAACTTGAATCGATAGCCCGGATCCCAGTCCGGGTTACGAAACCCATCTCTGGATTGAAGTTGTCACCAACATCGAGATAGGCGCCACGGACCTGGAAACGCGGTGAGCCCCAGTCGAATTGAATCTGGCCCGCAAAATCGTCTCCGTCGAGGTGCGGCGACTCGGTCTTCATAATCCAAGCGTCAACCGTCGTCTGGTCGTTGATCCCCCAGCGACCATCGAAACCAAGTTCTCGGTTGTAGTCTGTGCTGCTCGCTTGCCGGTTAGTGAACAACACACCAGCGCGCGACCTTTCCCCAACGTCGTAGCTGGCACGGCCTACGATGTAGTTGTTCGAAGGTGATACTTCGCTGCCAGCAGCCGATTCCAAACTCCCACTCTGCATGATTAGTGTGCCTATCGACCACTTGCCCACCTTGCCAGTCAAGCGACCACCGCCGTATAACGGCACCTGCTGGTTGTTGGCGTTAATACCGATTGTGCGGGAGTGGAACCCCTGTACGGTACTCCCCCCTCCCATCCGAGAGCCTCCCCGGCCGGACGAACCACCGCCGAAAGAAAAGAACCCAGCGTTCTCTAGGAAAAAGTCGCGCTTCTCCGGAAAAAACAGAGAGAACCGAGTGAGGTTGATCCTCTGGTTATCCGCTTCGACCTGGGAGAAGTCGGTGTTGACCGTCAAGTCCAGTGTTAGGTTCGGACTGACGCTCCATTTCACATCGCCGCCGATATCGCCGATGTAATCATCCTCGTACTCATAAACATAAGACGGGCCATCGGCGAGCTTGCGATTAAACCCGCCGACCACATAGGGCCGCACTTGTAAATTTCGTGGTTGAGACAATTGAAGGCCCTGGACCATGCCAGACGATGACAATCGAGTCTCGTCGAACTGACGCTCCACCGGGGCCCAATACGCTGTCTCAGTCTTGCGGCGGATAATGCGGCGGAAGTTGATGCCCCAATCACTCCGGTCGATGTTGAAGCGCAGCTCCGAAAACGGAATGGCGATCTCGACCATCCAACCTTCTTCAGTGATACGAGCACGAGTCTCCCAAATAGCATCCCAGTCCCTGTTGAGGCTCTGGCTGGGAAACCTCCCCCCAAACGCCCCACTTCCTTCACCAACGATCTGTGCATCGTAGCGAACGCCTAATGGGTTTGTAGCAAAAAGGAAGCCATTTCGATGATCGTGGTAAGTGTCGAGTGTCACTAAAAACGAATCGTTATTGTGTGGAGATTCGTCGCGGCGTCGGACGTTAGCGATGATCCGGTCCGGCTGGCTGTCATAGTTCGTGGCCGCGATGTAGATAGCCGCGTCGTCGTAGATGACGCGCACCTCTGTGCGCTCACTCACCGGCTGCCCCTCGTCCGGCTCCTCCTGAACGAAACCGCTCAAGACAACCGCACGTGACCAAACTTCCTCGTCGATGACGCCGTCGATATCGGGCGCAACCGAAACGCGCGTAGCAGAAAAGTTGAACAACCGGTCGGCCTCGGTGATCGCACCAAGAGGTACGGTTCCCGCATCACTCTGCTGGCCGTTCGATTGCCCTTGCGCCGCACCTGCCACGGGTGTGACAGCTAGCAAAAAAAAGGCAGGGAAAAGTAGGACGGAGGAAGATTTTCGCATAGGTGGCAAATCTAGGAGGGGAACCAGAGAATATCGTAGGGGCTAGCGACTGGATAGCCGAGTAATCGACCGCAGGAGCCTCAATGCACCAACATTATTGATCATACAGCGAGTACCTAAGTGCTCGGGTTCACCGGCATAGCCTGGCACAAGGTGCCTCCTCCCAACACGGTGTTTTCCCTCAGGTTGGCACGTTCTGTGTTCGGGTCAGAGTTGGACTTTAAAGGCATCCATCGCTGTCTTCTTAACAACACGCAAATCAGTCTTCCCGGTACCCAGGATGGGCAGTTTGTCGACTTCTATGAAATCATCCTTCTTGGGGATGAACAGATTCGGCAATCCCATCGTCTGCAGGCGCTCAAGCACACCGGGCAGTTCCTCCGGGTCGATCGTGTGGAGGACGACGATGCGCTCGCCGCGCCGGTTGTCAGGCACCGAGGTCACGGCGAAAACCTTCTCCTCTTGGACGATGGCCTCGTGGAGCTTCTCTTCGATGACTCCGTGCGGCACCATCTCGCCACCAATTTTCGAGAACCGCGCCAGTCGATCGGTAATCGTCAGGAAACCGTCCTCGTCGACCATGCCGATGTCACCGGTGACATACCACGCGCCGTCCATCGCCTTTTCGGTCAGATCCGGACGCTTTAGGTAGCCGACCATGATGTTAGGCCCGTTGACCAAGATCATCCCCGGTTCGCCGGGCTCGAGGAGTTGGCCGTTGTCCGAACCGACGATACGCACCGACACACCTGGCAGCGGCTGCCCGACGGTTCCGCGTCGTGAGCCGGGCTGATAGTAGCCAGTAGCGCGGTAGCCGGGCAAATTGAGAGCAATGCCGGGAGAAGCTTCAGTAGCACCGTAACCTTCGTATGCAGGTAATCCGAAGGTGTCTTCGAACATCTGGGCAAGCGCTGCCGGCAGCTTCTCAGCCCCGCCGATAACCAGGCGTAACGAGCCAAACTGTCGCGGCTCGCAGCGACGAGCGTACAGCTGCAAGAGTGTCGGCGTAGCGATCAGGATGGTGGCCTTATAACTTTGCACCAGTGCGCCGACGCCACCCGCATCCATCGGATTCGTATGGTAAACCACGCCTAAGCCATTGTGGGCGGGGAGCCAAAGCGTTGCCATGTAGCCAAACGAGTGAAAAAACGGCAGAATGCCGAGCATCACGTCGCCCGGACCGCACTGGATCACCTGCGCGGCGGCCTCGACGTTGCTCTCCAGATTGAACTGCGTTAGCTGCACGCCCTTGGGATCCCCGGTGCTGCCGCTCGAAAAAATGATCGTAGCCACATCATCGGGACTGGGCCGGCCGATGCTTCCGCAGACCTTCTCGATGGTACGCAGTGGACCGAAAAGGGCGACCAGGGCGGCGACCATCTTAGTGCGACCATTGATTTCCGTTTCCAAGTCTTCGATCCAAATAGGTTGGATATTCTCGGGCAACTCAAGGTTGGCGTTGGTGATGAACCTGCGACTGGTGACCACCGTTTTCAGTTCAGCCTGCTCACAGGCTGACTCGAGCCCCAGCTTGCCACTCGTGTAATTGAGATTGACGCTAGTGCGCCCGGCGATCGCGGCAGCAAAGTTCACCAGGGCGCCACCGATGCTGGGCGGCAGCAGGATGCCGACGCGTTGCTGCCCTTCCCAATGACTCTTTAGGACCCGCCCTAGGGCGATCGAACCAACCACAGTCGCAAAGCGTGACACTTTCGGCCGGCTAGCGTCAGCCATTGAAAAGTACCAAGGGCGGCGCCGGGCTGTGCGAATGAAACGCGCGTACAGGGGGCGGCTATCCGGCTTGCGCAGCTTCCATGCCTCGGTAGCAAGCTCTCGCACCGCCGCTCGCGCCTTGTGGATCTCCATCCCAGCCGGGAGCGGCTCGCCAAATGCTACGGGGATTGGGGACGGCACCTGGCGCGGCATCTTGGTCACGAAGCGGCCGCCCGAGCGGCTAAAGATACTGCCCCAGACGCGATCAATCGCCACCGGGATGATGGGCACGTCGCGGTCGCCAACGATGCGCTGGAAGCCGCGCTGGAAGGACCCGAGCATGCCCGTCCGTGTGATCTGGCCCTCTGGGAAGATGCACACGACCTCGCCTTCATCGAGAAGCTTGCCGGCGTCACGTAACGCCCGCAACAATGGCTTCGGACCGGCACCGAGAGGCATCGGGATCGCCCGCAACAAGGTCAGAAACGGGTTCAGCAGCCGCATATTGTAATAGCGGGCGTCTATAACAAACCTGATCGGTCGGTCTGAGCTCGCCAGCATGATAAGCCCGTCGATAAATGAGACATGGTTCGGAAGTAGAAGGGCAGGTCCATCATGGGGTACGCGCTCGGGGTGGACCACCCTCAGTTTGTAAACCGTGTGGCTCACGAGCACGAATCCCAACCGGAGGAACGCCTCGGGCAACAAGTGCAAAGACCAGTAAGTTCCAGCAGCTACAACAAGCCCGGCGACTAGCATGATGCCTCTTGGTGAGACCCCAGCAACAGCGAGTCCGAAGGCGCCCAGAGATCCGGCCAGAATGGCTGCGCTAATCAGGATGTTGGCCAACGCGATGACCGCACCGCGTCTCTCTGAAGGTGCGTGCCACTGGATAAGGGCATGGATCGGAACGATGATCAATCCGCCTGAAACACCAAGCAGGATCATCACAATGAGCGTGCCGACGATCTGTGGCGCCCATATCGCCATCGCCAAGGTGACCAGCGCCATGCCAACGGCGCCTGCCGGAATCAACCCAAGTTCCACTTTGCCGGCCGACAGTTTCCCAGCCAGGACACTGCCGATTGCTATACCGATACCTAGCACGGCAAGCGGCAAGCTCGACAGTGTGTCAGAGAGCTCCAGAGTTGCCTTTGCGTAGACCAGTATGTTCTGTCCAAGCAAACTAGCGATACCCCACAAGTAGGCCGCTCCCATGATCACAAGCCGCAAGGTACGGTCCTCGCGAATTGCCTTGCCGGCTCCACGGAACGTGCCACCTTTGTCACTTTTGAAACGCGCTGCGGGAACACGGGGCACGGTGAGGGAAGCCACAAAGCCGATCAAGGCCAAGACCGCCAGGATACTGCCCACTATCCACGGGCGCGTGGCACCAAATAAGTCTGAAAATGGCCCAGCGGCCGCAGTTCCGATGATGATCGCCAACATCGTCCACATCTGCAAAAGACCATTGCCCACCGATAGCCTTTCTTCCGGCAACACCTCGGGCAGAATACCCATCTTGGCCGGGCTAAACAGGGCGCTCTGCGCCCCCATACAGGCGAGGATCATGAACGGGAGGTTGGCATCCTCAGGATATCGATACAGGCTGTAGCCGACTGCGCCCATTAGCAAGATTTCAAGGAACTTCATGCCAACGATAACGGTGCGCTTGCTAAAGCGATCGGCGACCATAGCTGCCGGCAACGACACCAGCATGAGAGGCAGTGTTAAGGCAACAAAAGCCTTTGTAGCCTCAACTTGTGATGCTGCTGCAAATGCGACGGTTCCCGGCGTCAATGCTAGGTTTCTCATCGCCATCAGGGCAACAAAGACCTTCAATGCATTGTCGTTGAACGCACCGAGGAACTGGGCTAAAAGTAGCCCACGCAGCGGATGTTTGGCTCGGGTATTGCCTTCCATGTCACCCACTCAAACGGTCGCGGCTACCGGTTAGCAAGCCTTTGGTCGATCAATTCAACCGGATGACGGGCCTCGCACCCTCCGATATCAGCTATTTGCGCCCGACATGAGGTGCCGCAGGCAAGGTATCCGCAGGTCACTTGCACACCTCTCGCTTGATTTGCCGCGCCAGCCAGTTCGTCGAGTTCAGTCATCAAGCGCCGTCCTAACTCCGCGCTAATAGGATAGTAATCGCCTTTATAACCGAAAGATCCCGCCATGCCACAGCATTCGGCTGATGTCACCTGGACCTCCATCCCGGGGATTGAGCCCAACAGCTTTACCGCAGCGGGAAGCCACCCCAGGGTTTTTTGTTGGCAATGGCCGTGCAGCACCACTGGCGTGGGTCGGCCATCAGGGACTGGGGTCCAGGCCGAAGTCATCCCCTCATCCATTGGATCACCAGCGTCGCTAAGCTCGGCAAGTAAGAATTCCAGGACTTCAAAGGTTCCGGCCGCGACCTCGTCAGCGTCGCTTCCGGGCAACAACTTGGCGTGATCGTCAACCACCGCGCTCAGACAGGAAGGCTCGATACCAACGACAGCGTGCCCTGTCTTTACTGCCGGAGCCAGCAGTTCCTGCAGCCCCTTGGCCTGCCTGCTCGCTGTTTCCAACAGGCCCTGCGAGAGGGCACCTCGCCCACAACATTGCCCTGCGACGAGGACTACCCCTTTACCGCATTTCTCCAGGCATGAAATTGTCGCCTTACCGACATCCGTGTCGACATGCTCCGTGTGGCAATCTACAAACAGGAACACCATCGAGCCACGGCGGTCGTTGCTGATTCGCTGCACCTGATATCGGGTTTTCACCACGCGACCCCCGCGTCGACGGTGCCACTCAGCCAGGGTCTCCGAGTTGGGCAACGGCAAAGTACGCGCGGGAGAGAGGCCGACAAAACGCGACAAGACAGCACGAGCCGAGCGAAATCGAATGAGGTTGCTCCAAACGCCCTGGCGGCTCATGCCATAGACTCTCGCCGGATCCGAGAACAGGCGCTTCGCAAGGCTCACTGATCCATCCTCCTGGACGGGCAGAACACGGTCGTAGACAAGGCGTTCTATCAAGCCGCGTCGGGGGGATCGCCGGAGAGCGATACGTTCGCGGATCACGGTGTTGATCCACGGTATATCGATTTTCACGGGGCAAATATCCTGGCAGCGAGAGCAGGTTGTACATAAGTCATTGAAGTCAGCAGCCGTGTCAAGGCCACGAACGCCAGCCTCCCAAGCGTTACCGATCCCCGAGTGATACGTGGGGCCGCCGTACACGTGTCCACCAACTACCTGGTAGGGCGGACACACGGTCATGCAACCACCACAGCGAATGCAATAGAGCGCTTCAGACAAAAGCTTGTCGTCACGCATCGCCATACGGCCATTATCGAGTAAGACCACATGAAACGAGCGTGTCGCACCGTTAATCATCGGCGACGCTCCCCACCCCGGGCCCGAGATAAACGACAGGTACGACGTCAGTAGCTGCCCCGTCGCAGTGCGCGGCAGAAGCTGCAGAAACGGCAGCAAGTCCGCAGCGCGAGGCAGGATCTTCTCGATGCCAGCGATTACCACGTGGACCGGCGGCACCTGTGTCGTCATGCGGGCGTTGCCCTCGTTCTCGACGATGACCACAGTACCGGTATCGGCTAACAAGAAGTTGGCGCCGGTGATCCCAAGGTCAGCGGAAAGAAAATCAGCACGCAGTTTTTGTCTCGCTAACTGAGTAAGTTCGGCAGGTTCTTCGGGAGGATCTTCAACACCGAGTTTCTCTCGAAACACGCAGCGCACATCGTCGACTGACATATGGATGATTGGCGCTACGATGTGCGAGGGGCGATCATTGGCAAGCTGCACGATGTACTCGCCGAGGTCAGTTTCGCGAACGTAGAGCCCAGCCGTCTCCAGCGCCGCATTGAGGTGAATCTCTTCGCTAGTCATCGACTTCGATTTAGTAATTCGCCGGGCGCCACTACTTTTCGCGATCTCAGTGATAATACGGCAGGCTTCTTCACCATTTTCAGCACGATGCAGGTAACCACCCTGTTGTTTCACCGATTTGGTTAACTGCTCAATGATGGCTGGCAGGTCAGCGATCGCTTCTTCCTTGATGTCCCGCGCCGCTTCGCAAGCTTGTTCATAGCCGGGAAAGCGACCAATGACTTCACGGCGTTTTTCGTTGACACCGGAGACAGCGTGAAACAGCGCATCCTTGAGATTCTGATCGCCAACCGCCACCTTGATCTCGGCCGCCAGGTCTCGGCCTCGGCGCGAACTGCTCATCCGACCACCACAACGTGTAGTGCGTTAGGTCCGTGGGCCCCCATTACAAGGGTGTGACCGATGTCCGCTGTTCGCGACGGGCCGGTGATCCATACCCAATCACGATCCCCGGCGCTCATGCGATTCTCCAAAACTTGGAAGGCGGTGGGCAGGTCGGCAAAAATCGCCTCGGCCGACAGAAGAACAACGTGCACCCACGGCAAAATGCTGGCAAGGCCCCAACCACCAGGTTGCCCGCCAAGAACCAAGGTACCAGTCTCTGCAATGCCCAGTTCGGCGCCAGTCAATGACACGCGGAACCCGGCCGCCTTCTCTCCAGCGTTCTCGACCGGCACCAGGTCAATGCCGTAGGCAGTAAGTAAGAGCTTGAGGTTCATCTCCTCTGCCATGTCTGTCATCTCGTAGAGAACCTCGCGGGCACCCTGCCCTTGCACTATTTTCGCGATAGCACTCGCCACCTGGCGCGGTTCATTAATCCGTTCGATTTTCCCGCCCGTAGTCTCAAGGACAGCAGTGAACAGATCAACAGGATGCGGAACTGTAGCTTGCATGGTCTTAAGAGGGTCGCTCAGCGACGATGCCGGTGCAACGTTGCAGTGATAACCTTCGACGTTATCAGACCACGACGACCCTCCGTCCGCTGCACATATGCGCTACGCCTTCGTCATTGACCAGAGCCGTTGCATCGGTTGTCACGCCTGCTCGCTCGCCTGCAAGGCGGAACACGATGTACCCATCGGCTCTTACCGAACATGGGTAAAATATGTAGAGAAGGGAGCCTTCCCTGATGTTCGGCGATTCTTTTCCGTCTTGCGTTGTAACCACTGCGACGACGCTCCGTGTATGACAATTTGCCCAGTGACCGCCTTGTTTCGGCGCGAAAACGGCATAGTCGACTTCGACCGTGAAGCATGTATCGGCTGCAAGGCCTGCATGCAAGCCTGCCCCTACGATGCGCTGTACATTCATCCCGACCACGGCACGGCAGAGAAATGCAATTTCTGTGCTCACCGGGTCGAAAATGAAATGGAACCTCCCTGCGCAACAGTATGTCCAACGGAATCCATTATCGTTGGTGACATGGACGACCCCGCTTCACGGGTATCGCATCTGATTTCCACCAGGCAGGTCAGCGTGCGCAAGCCAGAAAAGGGCACACGTCCAAAAGTCTTCTATATTGAGGGAGAACCGGCCGCGTTAACACCGGGAATGGCGGACCCAAGCGGTGGCTACCTGTGGGCCGACCGGCGAGGCGTTGAGAAGACCAACTACATAACCTCGAGATTCGATCCCAACAACGGGGTGCCGACATCAACCGAGTCAGCGGAGAAGCATTCGAACGGGTCAACGATCAGACGCAAAGAGCCAGCCGGGGACCACGATCCAGGTGACATTTCTTCTGCATCCGGTACCCCACCGGTTGGCTGGTTGTCCTCTAACCTGCCGCCAGCCGCCGCCGCACAAGCACTCGCCACTGCCGCAATGCAAGGCGAAGCAGATTTCTATACGGGTGCTTGGGAGGGGCTGACACCAACCCGAACCGTGTACGACGTGTACCACGACGAGGCGGTGTGGGGTTGGAGAGTCTCAGCCTACTTGTGGACGAAATCACTTGCAGCTGGAGCTCTTCTAATAGCCACGCTGGCACCATGGATAGGCATTAACGAAGGGGCAATAACACTTGTGGCACCCTTGGTCGGCCTGTTTTTCCTGGCAATCACAGGCGCGCTTCTTGTCGCGGACCTCAAACGGCCATCCCGCTTCTGGACGATCCTGACGCGGCCCAATTGGGATTCTTGGCTAGCTCGGGGCGCCTTCATCATTGCAGCCTTCGGCGCCCTGGCGATGGCGTGGAGCGGCGCGGTGTTAGCTGCCCGCATGGGCTACGAGCACAGTCCCTTAGTATTGCGCTTAATCCGCTGGCCACTTGTCGCAGCAGCACTGGCAACTGCAGGCTACAGTGGCTACCTCTTCGCCCAAGCCAAGGCTCGGGATTTCTGGCAAAGTCCACTTTTATCCTTGCATCTGTCGGTACAAGCCCTCGCCGCCGGTGCCGGTATCGCTGTGCTTCTGTCATCCTACTCATCCAACCTCGGCCACAAACTACCCCGCTTTCTCGCAGCGACTCTAATGGTTCATCTAGCGTTGATCGCTTTCGACGAAGCCATCCGTGCTCTCCGTTGCGGAAAAATGGGCGACGCGGCCAAAGCTGCGCGCATCATGCTCTATGGACGCTACGCTAAATGCTTCTGGACGGGTATCAGCCTCGCTGTGATCTCGGTGGGATGCGCTCTTTGGGGAGAGCTAATCGGCAACGTCGGTGTGTTCGCTGGCCTCACATCGCTGGCGAGTCTGGCCTTCTATGAACATGCCTGGAACCTATCGGGCCAGGCGCCTCCCTTGAGTTGATAACCAATGCCTGATCGAACTGGCAGATACCCAGAACAAGACGAGGGCTGGACACTCAGCAGCGCTCCAGGGCCCGAGGACTGGGATAACTGGGTCGAGTTTGACGCGGGCGCATGGCCACGCAAGGTCGAGCGTCGCTATTCACTAGTGCCAACGATCTGTTTCAACTGTGAATCCGGTTGTGGGCTGCTCGCCTACGTTGATCAATCCAACGGCAAGATTCGGCGCTTCGAAGGCAACCCGGTACACCCAGGAAGCCGTGGGCGTACGTGTGCAAAGGGACCGGCGACGATCAACCAGGTCAACGACGCGGAAAGAATCTTGTATCCAATGAAGCGGGCCGGTAAGCGCGGCGCTGGCGACTGGGTCCGGGTGAGTTGGGACGATGCACTCGACGATATCGCCGCGCGCATGCGTGCAGCGATTGTCGAAGGTCGTGACGACGAAATCATGTACCACGTTGGACGACCTGGGCACGACGGCACGATGGATCGGGTGATCCAAGCCTGGGGCATCGACGCTCACAACTCGCACACCAACATATGCTCCGCCGGAGCGCGGTTAGGCTACGCCCTCTGGCACCAAGCCGACCGGCCATCGCCTGATCACGAGCGAGCCAAGTTCATCCTCCTGATCTCCGCACACCTCGAATCGGGTCACTACTTCAACCCTCACGCACAACGCATTATCGACGCCAAATCAGGAGGTACGCAGATCGCCGTTCTCGACCCGCGACTCTCGAATACCGCTTCGATGGCCGATCACTGGCTGCCGACTTGGCCGGGAACCGAGGCTGCAGTGTTGCTCGCAATTGCCAACGTCATCATCGACGAAGGCCTGCATGATCGCGACTTTGTCCGCCGCTGGGTCAACTGGGAAGAATACCTGAGCGCCGAACACCCACAGGCACATGAACGTGCGCAACGCCTTGGTGGTTCAGCCGCGGGAAGCGACGGTATCGACGTATTCTTCGAAGTAATACAAACACTCTATAAGGAATTTACGCCTCAATTTGCTGCTGCTGAGAGCGGCGTACCAGAAGAGACAATCATCGAAGTAGCACGCGCCGTGGGGGGCGCCCGCGGCGGCCTATCGACGCACGTCTGGCGGTCAGCTGCGTCCGGGAATCTCGGTGGTTGGCAAGTTGCGCGGTGCCTTGAGTGGCTAGTCGTCTTGACTGGAAGTGTCGCCACGCCTGGTGGAACCAACCTGGCCTCCAAGGACAAGTTCGTGGCTGCACCGTTCGCCAAGCCTCCACCGCAAGATAAGTGGAACGAACTTGCTTGGCCGCGCGAATATCCACTGTCGCATCATGAGATGTCGTTTCTTTTGCCACACTTCCTGAAAGAAGGTCGTGGCCGCCTGGCTATGTACTTCACGCGTGTTTACAACCCAGCCTGGACCAATCCAGACGGCTTTACCTGGATCGAAGCGCTACGAGACGAGGACAAGATCGGTTGCCACGCAGCGTTAACACCAACCTGGAACGAAAGTGCCTACTGGGCGGACTACGTTTTGCCTATGGGCCTAGGTCCCGAACGCCACGACATCATGAGCCAGGAAACTTCGGCTGGCTCCTGGATCGGGTTCCGCCAACCGGTTTTGCGCACCTTCGGCGAAAGAAATGGAAAAGAATTCGACTTCACTTGGGAGGCAAACCCTGGCGAGGTGTGGGAAGAGGAAGAGTTTTGGATAGAGCTTTCATGGCGTATCGACCCTGATGGCTCCTTAGGCATCCGTAAATGGTTCGAGTCGCCTTATCAGCAGGGGGAAAAACTCACTGTGGAAGATTCGTACCGCTGGATTTTTGAAAACAGCGTGCCTGGATTACCGGAGGCAGCAGCCGCGGAGAATTTCACGCCCCTCGAGTACATGCGCCGCTACGGAGCCTTCCAAGTCAAGAAGAATGACTACCGTTTCTACGAAAAAGAAATAGAGCCCAGCGCTTCCGGGATCGAGATCGACGGTAAAAAACTCACCGGCTTCGACACGCCGTCAAAGAAGCTAGAGTTCTACTCACCTACCATGGTCGATTGGGGCTGGCCGGAGCACGCTGTCCCTGGTTATATCCGCTCACAAGTCCACTGGAGTGGTCTCAACCGCGAGGCTGGTGACGTCGTTCTGACACCGACGTTTCGTCTGCCGACTCTGATTCACACGCGATCGGCAAACGCCAAGTGGCTGGTCGAGATTTCGCATCGGAACCCCCTTTGGATTCATCCAGTCGACGCCGAACGCCTCGGCATTCGAACCGATGGCCTGGTACGAGTTAACACGGCCATCGGGTACTTCGTGGTCCGCTCCTGGGTCACCGAAGGTCTGAGGCCGGGCATTATTGCCTGTTCGCACCATATCGGCCGATGGCGCCTGCCCAACTCACAAGGAACTAACAAATGGGCCGCAAGCAATGTTGCGTTGAGTGAAAATCCAGTTGATGGTGGGGACGGTGGCCTCTGGCGAGTACAGCAACTCGATAGTGTCGGTCCGTTCGAATCAAACGATCCTGACTCATCCCGTGTCTGGTGGACTGACGCCGGAGTCCATCAAAACTTGGTCTTCCCCGTGCAACCAGATCCGGTCTCTGGGATGCACTGTTGGCACCAAAAAGTACGCATCGAACCGGCGCGACCCAACGATCGCTACGGTGACGTCATCGTAGACACCACCCGAAGCCACGAGCTGTACAAAGAATGGCTGGCTCAAACTCGCCCAGCCCCGGGACCTGACAACCTACGTCGGCCCCTGTGGTTTTCTCGCCCTGTCCGCCCAACAGACGACAGCTATCGGATCAAAGATTGAGGCACAAACAGGCGCAACGCCTCACGTGCATATTGCATCAAACAACTAGATGAAAAGGGCTAGAGTCGCTGGCAATCCAGACAAGTCCTCAACAGTGGCAACATTAACTCCTGGCGGCCTATTGCTTGTCTTTAGTCCGATCCTGATGACGTTCTTACTCTTGAAGGTCTCAGGCGTTGTCTTGCTTGAAAGTGACATCACGGAACGACGGCCCGCATACCGTCACTACGTTGAGCGAACTAGTGCGTTTTCCCCTTGGCTCCCAAAGACCCGTGCCACCTCGCCCGAAACAGAATCACAGCCATGAGTCCAAACAGGCCAGGCGAACCTTTGAAAACTGCCATCAAGAAATATGCAGAATATTCCCCGGTAAAATCTTTGTTGCGAAGCCGCTCGAATTGAGGAGACCGTGATGCGTGTCCTGGTCACAGGCGTTACTGGATTCATTGGAAGCAAGCTCACCGAGACTCTTGCCAGCAACGGCCATGAAGTTTGGGGATTGTCTCGAGACCCCAACAAAGCCAAGCAGTGTGTGCCGCAGTTAACTGAGGCTTTCGCCTGGAATCCTGTAGCAGACTCACCGCCGATCGCTGCCTTCACTAACGTTAACGCCGTGGTCCATCTTGCCGGCGAAGCCGTCTCCGGACGCTGGACGAAAAAAAAGAAGCAACGTATCGAGGATAGCCGCGTAATCGGCACCCGTAACCTAGTCAAGGCTCTTGAACAAACAGGTGGGCCTACTGTGTTGGTAAGTAGCAGTGCAATTGGCTACTACGGCGACCAAGGCGACTCTGAACTTACTGAGGACCACCCGTCTGGTCGCGATTTTCTCGCGGGTATTAGCAGCGCCTGGGAGACAGAGGCTAACAACGCGATAACTCATGGCATTCGAGTCGTTGTCATCCGCACTGGCATAGTGCTTGCCCATGGCGGAGGTGCACTCGCCAGTATGCTTCTGCCATTCAAGATGGGAGTCGGTGGCCCTATGGGCTCCGGGAAGCAATGGTGGTCATGGATTCACCGCGATGACCTGGTGGCAATTTGTCTCCGCGCCATCAGCGATAACGAGATGGTTGGCATCTACAACGGCACTGCCCCACACCCTATGCAACAAGGTGATTTCAGCACCGTGCTCGGCAAAGTCTTGCACCGCCCAGCTTTTCTTCCCACCCCGGCATTCGCGCTTAAGTTGGCACTCGGCGGTTTTTCTGCGGAACTACTGGCGAGTAAAAGGGTTATGCCAAAGCGACTTCAAGAAGCCGGCTTCGAGTTTCAGTATCCAGAACTCGAAACGGCCCTGCGCCAAGCTCTCGGAAGATGACGCATGTTCACCATCGATACAGAATTGCGGCTCTTGGCAAAAAGCGAGGAAGTCTGGCCGTTCTTCAGCAATGCTCGTAATCTCGAACGGCTAACACCGGGGTTCTTAAAGTTCCAGGTCCTGACGCCCGATCCCATCGAGATGAAGGAGGGAACGTCAATCGATTACCGATTGCGTATCCGTGGCATACCGATTCGTTGGCAAAGCCGTATAACAGTGTGGGACCCGCCACACAGGTTTGTCGATGAGCAAGTACGCGGCCCATATAGATATTGGATCCATCAACACACTCTTGAACCTGACGGCAACACCACGATCGCCCGTGACCTCGTGCGCTACGACCACATCGGTGGCCGACTGGTGAATCGTCTCATGGTGGGCCGTGATGTTGAAACTATATTCGCATACCGTCGGAAGGTGCTCGAAGAGGTTTTCCCGGGTCCAAACCAGACAACTCCATGAAACCTCGTGTCGGTATAAGTCATTGCCTGCTCGGGGAAAAGGTCCGTTACGATGGTGACCACAAGCGGAGCCGCGTAGTCGTCGAAGTTCTTGGCAAACACTTCGAATGGGTTCCAATATGTCCCGAGGTGGATATCGGGATGGGAGTGCCACGTGAGCCAGTCCATCTGTTCGAAGATGAAGGTCTCATCCGGCTGCTTGGGGTTACAAGTGGTTACGACTGGACTGATTCAATGAATGAGTATGCTGAAGGCTGGACCAGCGAGTTGGCCAGCGGGGAAATCCACGGATTTGTTCTTAAGAGCAACTCGCCTTCCTGCGGCATTGATGGCGTTAAGTTACACGACTGCAGTGGAGCATATTCAAGGACCGGGGTTGGATTATTCACCTGTGTCCTACAAACGCAGCTTCCAGCGCTGCCAATTGTCGATGAGCAGCGTCTCAAGGACGCGCGTGTCTGCGAGGATTTTATCTCGACGGTCCACGAGTATCGCGACTGGCTGCAAGGACAACAATAACCTCTTATGGGACCTCTCCAGCTTCGCCGCCCGCTTGTCGTTTTACTTGTCATCGCCATCGGGTACCTGTCGGTGTGGTTCGTCGTGTACCTCATCACTCCACGCGGGCCCCGTATTGACATCCGTTGGGCCCCGTCGCTGGAAAGCAATGAGCAACTGCGTTGGGAGGAAGAGTTTGGTCTAGTACGAGGACGCCAGAGCGACGACCGAACGTGGAGTTACGAACTACTCGATTCTAGTCAGGAACAAATTAGATCACTGATTACAAACCCAGCCGTTGAGGATACTCACGGGATCGACCGCGGCTCTCTGACGCCACCGCCTCGACCCCCCAACGCCACGCTAGTTGCTTTCATCGCTACTACATTACTGGCTGTCCTAGTCACAATCATCGTCACTCTGCGCTCCTGGCTTATCGCGGTGGTACGACGTGCATTGCCGCTACAACAGAAACAAATCCCGACGACGAAACCCAGGGGAACTTCATCCGTGAGGGCGATTTCCCTCATCTTTGCTGCTTGCCTGATTCTGACATTGGCTCTCTACTCGTTCGTCATTTCCACCCCTTTTAGCACGGGGGCGGAGGGACCCAAGTTAGTAGGTGGCGTTGACGTGTCGAGCCAATTTTCCAGGGACGATCTGGACATCGTCGCGGAGGTGGCTGATGGCTACCAGTGGAAAGACTTCATAAGCGATCACAACGGTCACCTGATCTCGGCGCACCGCTTTCTCTATTGGGTCCTTCTGACTGTTTCCGGTGGACTAATCTGGTACCCGTGGTTCGGTGTCACCATCTTGCTTGCGCACGCGGTCACCTGTTCAACGCTAGGCGTGACAATTTGGCGCCATACTGGAAGGCTGACCTTCGCAACCTTGCTAGCCTTGCTCTTGGCCTGCAGCCTCCCGCTATCCACCGGGCTGTTGAGACAGTTCGCCAACACGAATGTGTATCTGAACATCATTTCCGTTTTGCTCGTTGCATACTTGCTCGAGCGATTCATGTTCAATGGCCGCCCTTTCTTACTGGCGACCGCAGTTGTTTGCACTACGATCTCGATTTTCGTCTCGGACGGAGGAATCCTATGCTTTGTGGCGGTGCCCGTGTTCGGATTGGCTCTGGCGCCGGTTATCAGCGAACGACACCCGCGCGCATGGAAACGACTTGTTACTTTCGCTGTGGGCATGGCGGTGCCCGGTAGCATTTACATGCTCGTCCTGGTTGTAGGAAGAGTCTGGTACTCAAATTCGCTCCTCCACGAATGGCAACATCTCGGCCCTTCCTCACTGAGTCAAATTGACAGGGTTCTTGCGAACGTAGGATTCCAATCCGTTTTCTGGGCATACCCTTTTGCCGTTGAAGACGATGCAACAGACATTCCAACGGTTATTAGGCAAGCGAAGTTCGTAATGGGATTCGCGCTCGCGTTCGTGATGTTGTGGCTGTATCGACTCAACCCTAGGAACTTTTCCAATGCCCACAACTGGCGAGTCCGTATCGCAAGCCGCGTCGCTCTCGGCTATCTGGTTCTCGGAATAACGTTTGTCCTGTTCGCGACGAGCGCCAGGCAAGACTTCTCGTGGTTTCTCATGCGCTACGCTTCGTTTGGAATTGTTTTCTTCCTTGCCGGCTTCAGCATCGCGCTCGACATCGGATGCTCCCGTTTGCCTGAAACAGCTGGGAAAGTAGTGCGCCCGATGATTGTGCTGGTAATCGTCGCACTAATCGCATTGAACCTCTGGCGACTACCCAATAGTCGTGACTATCGCCGCAGATTGGAAAATCAACCTGGAACCGAGCTGACAGCAATGTCCCGGGGCCATGGGGGCGCTCCCCTACACGATCCTACGGGGCTGTTGCGGCACTGATAGCTCAGATAGATCCAGGCGATACAACCAAACGACTATTCAGAATCGCGGTTAACTGTATCCGGCGAAAAGGCAGGGACACAGACAGCGATGTATTCGGCACCTTCGGGCCCCGGCGTGCTATAGCGAACCCATTCGCCACCGTGTGCTATGACGCCCTGCCCTGCCTCAACCTTCATACTGCCACCGTCGAACTCGACCTGAAGTAAGCCCTTCAACACTAGCGTGTATTCGTCAAACTCAGGCGTCTGCGACGGCTCGATCCAGCCACTCGGGCTGCGCATGTGCGCAACTGAAACATCGGATGTTTCAGAGTTCACCCGTCCAACGTACTCCTGGATAATCTTCGGCTTGTTGCCAGCGGCTTCTATCGTCGTCGGTCCGTTAATGATAGTGGGCATTCCGCGAAACCTATGACTTGCGTGAGACAGCACGCTCAACCAATAAGGCGACAAGTTCTTCGAATGAAATACCAGCTTCCCGTGCAGCATCGGGAAAGAGGCTCGTCGGCGTCATCCCGGGCATCGTATTGACTTCTAGAATTATCGGCTCCCCCCGCTCTGGAACCACAAAGTCGGCGCGAGACAGATCACGGCAACCTAGTGACTCGAACGCAAGCACCGCGACCTCCTGAGTCCGACTGTACTGCTCTTCGGGGAGAGGCGCAGGCATAATGTGATCAGCGAGTCCCTCTGTATAACGGTGCTCATAGTCGTACCAGGATCCTTCCGGTGTGGTGATTTCAACAACCGGTAGCGCCTCTGGATTGCCACCGCGCTCGAGCACCGCGACCGTGATTTCCTTGCCCTCAATGCGCTCCTCGACCAAAACACGGTCATCGAAGGCAAAAGCTTGCTCGATTGCCGGCGCAAGCTCGACGGCGTCTTTCCCGAACACGACGCCGAGCCCCGAACCTTGGCTCGACGGCTTGATCACGACGTCTTGACCGAGCGTGTTCACTACCCGTTGTGCCCCAACATCGGCACCATCGCGTTTGTAAACGACCACTTCGTCAGCCACCGGTAGGTCACGAGAACGAAAGAGCTGCTTGGCGATGACCTTGTCCATCGCGCAGGCGCTCGAGGTTACGTCGCACCCGACGTATGGGATCTGCTGCACCTCAAGGAACCCTTGGAAAGTACCGTCTTCGCCTGGAGGCCCATGAAATGTGGGGAACACAACGTCGGCAAACTCAGCCCCGAGCCCACCACCGACAAACTCTTGAAGCTCCATTAGGCTGACATTGGCATAGGTTGCGCGCAGTGCCTCGGCGACACATTTACCACTGACACGAGATACCTCAGCCTCAGCCGACGGGCCACCACACACAACTGCGACCACTGGACTTTCCTTCACTCCGATAACTCCATTTTCGGTAGACGCGTTTGCATGCCGACCTCATTGCGCAGAACTTAGCCAACAGGAAACTCGTCGGCTATATGGCTGGCGAAGCGGACCATCAACTCCCTTGGCAACAATGTAATAGTACAAGGTTCGATGACTTCACCCCGATCGTTGCTAACGCAACGCTGGTGTCGTACCAGGCGGCCGGCGATGCTGGGTGGCCTGCTCGTAGGCATACGCTATGGCTATCAGCCGTGGTTCGCTCCAAGCATCACCAAAAATCTGCAGGCCTGCGGGCAGCTGCTGCCCACCTTCTTCGATCCAGCCCATCGGCACTGTGATAGCCGGGAAACCGGTCTGCGGAGACAACACCTGGCTGTTATCCCCACCCGGGGAGCGTAGATCTCCGATGAGCCTTGGCACATTAGCCCACGTTGGGTAAACAAGTGCGTCGAGCTGTTCATCGGCGAGAACGCCCCGAACTTGTTGGGCGAGGAGCCTCCGATTGCCAGTTTGCTCGGCGCAGCGACTGTCGGGGTCCTCAAGACTTTCCTCAAGGCCGCGCCGTAGGCGGTCGCGAACGGTACGATCGTAACCACCCGATTCAACGATCTCGGTGAGCGTTTTGACGGGGGCGTCTGGCCCGAGGGTCGCAAGGTAGGCGTTGATGTCGTAACGGAAACGTCGGCACGAAAACTGCACGGTCTCGTCCAGCATCGGGATGATGACTGGATCGACGATTTGGGCGCCCGCGACGCGCAGGTCCTCAAGCGCCCGGCTTAACAAGTCACGCATGCGCGGGTCGCCGCTCTCGCGATCGACGATCTGCCGTACGACTCCGATGCGTGCCGTCGCCAGCACGTTAGCGTCTAGAAACTGATTGTAATCAACAGCTCGGCGCGAATCGGCCTCTAGGGTCGTTGGGTCGGCCGGGTCAGTGCCGGCGAGCACGTCGAACACCGCCACGGCGTCAGCGACGGTGCGTGCCATCGGCCCACCAATATCATGCGAGAAAGCCAGTGGGACGATGCCGTCGCGGCTAGTCAGCCCGATCGTTGAACGAATCCCGACCAAGGCATTGTGGGACGAAGGGCCGCGGATCGAGTTGCCGGTATCGGTGCCCAAGCCGACAACGCCGAAGCTCGCCGCTACCGCGGCTCCGGTGCCCCCGCTGCTACCTGCTGGCACCCGGTTAGTTGCATATGGATTACGAGTAAAGCCTGGGATTCGCGAGCCTATTGTCTCGTTAGGCGAGAAGGCAAACTCCGCCATATTAGATTTGGCCAAGACTATGGCACCGGCCTCCTGGATGCGTCGCACCTGAAACGAATCATCGGGAGGCATCGACTCGGCGAGCGATGCAGACCCAGCAGTAGTCGGCATACCAGCGAAATCATAGTTGTCCTTCACAATCATCGGGATGCCATGCAGAGGCCCTGTCAGTCCCGACTCAGCGAACGCGACGTCGAGTTCGTCGGCACGCTCCAGGGCACGTGGATTGACCTCGATGATGGCGTTGAGGGCCGGGTTGCGTTTGTCGTATGCCTCGATACGCGCTAGGTAGTCTTCCACCAACTGCCGAGCTGTCACCCGTCCGTCCTGCATCGCTTGGTGAACATCGGCAATTGTGGTTTCAACAACGTCGAAGCCAACGGTATCGTGTTGGATCCCAGCGATTGTGTCGAGAAACTGGCAGGAAGCAACCACGACACATAGGAACACGAGGGCGGGGATCAGTAATCGATTTTCACGAATCCGCGAAGCCATGGAGTCTCCTTTGTTTCTCTGGGGCAAGGGGCAGCCGGCACCAGCTGGCTAAAGTCCGCATTGATTCTGACGTTCAATCGACTGGTGACCCGTCCAGAAGGTAGTCGAACTCAATGAGTTCGGCGCCATTTTCGGTACAGATTGCATAGCCCTCGCCACCACCATACATCTGCACGCCGGTGTAGCGGCTTTGCTTGTCGAGGGCGAAAAAGCGCACGTTGAAGGCTGGCTCCCCTCGGCTGTTAAGCAATCTTTCTTCGATAGTGTTCGTACGGATCCGTCGAAGGCCTTCAATCGCCGCATCCTTGGGGTGCATTCCGTCGCGCATCTTCTCGACAATCAGAAACGACGAGAGATTGAAGAGGTTGGCCTCACCGCGACCAGTCGAGCCACAGGCACCCACGTCGCCGTCAACGTAAAGGCCAGCGCCGAGGATCGGCGAGTCACCGGCCCGGCCCGGAATCTTCCACGACAAGCCGCTAGTTGTCGTCACTCCGCAGATTTCGCCGGCGGCGTTGATACCGTTGCAGTTGATCGTACCCCAGAAGCTGTGCTCAGGGATAAAGCCTTCGCGCACCATGTCGAGGGCGGCCTGGTAGCCACGCCAGGCAAGGTCACGCTGCCACTCCAATGATTGCCCAATTCCACCTGGCACACCGTCGGCGTCAATCCCTCGACCACCACGACGACGAATAGGACGGTCATCGGGATCGAGGTAGTGCTCCGGGTCCACGCGTTGTCGCCATTCTAGCCACAGATTACGCGAACGGTCGGTGTTGAGATCGGCTTCGATCTCAAATCCTATGTTTCGGGCAAAGTCCTGGGCCCCCTGGCCTACCAGCAGGTGGTGATCGGTGTAGTCAGCGACAGCCTTGGCAACCAACGAAGGCGTGCGCACGCCTTCGAGCGCGGCGACACCGCCGGCACGCTTCTTCGGCCCGTGCATACAGCACGCATCGAGCTGTACGACGCCGCGCTCGTTAGGCAAACCACCGTAGCCAATCCCGGTCTCGGTGGGATCGTTTTCAGGGATGTTCACCCCGGCAATCACCGCGTCGAGCACATCCTCGCCCTCGGTGATCATCTGGAACGCTTTCTCGACCGCGTTCATCGTGCCGCCGTTGCGGTAGCCGAAGCCGCTGTAGTCGGAAATAACCATCGGTGTTGTACCCTGCGTGGCAAGCATCTCAGGGCTTCGGGAGGGGGGTGGCTTCGAAACGTTATGCTCGCTGGAAGCAGCCGCAAGGGCTGATCGTCCGGTCGCCACTGCCACCCCCGCAGCCGCACCGGTGGCAACGAAATCGCGACGGTTCATCTTCTTCTTCATTAGAGAAACCTCCGGAATTATAGAAGTGTCAGGATTCTCGCACGCCCCTGAGGACATGTCGCTGCATGGGGTCGGATGTCAGAGAAGCTCGTTCCCCGAACGATTCGTTAAGCTCACGGGCCTTGTTCTCAGGTCCGATCAACGGCATATTGCCGTCGACTCACAATCACCAAGAATCAACCTAGTAGCTTCCCAACAACAGACGGCAAAAAGAGATGAGCGAATCCAAGATCAACAGCATCCAAACTATCCCGTTCACCGACACGACCGGCGCCGAGGACGATGAACCCATCGTTGCTATCGAAGGGCTCGACCGGCGCTCGTTTATGGGTTTCTTTGCTGGCACCAGCGTAGCCGGAACACTTTTCCCCGGGGTTCTGTGGGCCCAAAGCCGTGGAGGACAAGGACAAGCTTCGGAACCCGCAATCACGGCCGCTATGATCGCCGAAGCCGAGAAGATTGCAGGCCTCGAACTAACCGACGAGGAGCGGGAAGCGATGCGCCAAGGTCTTGATCGTAATGCCGCTTCCTATCAACAGATCCGCGATCTGAAGATCCCCAATGAGGTGCCGCCGTCGCTATTGTTTGAACCAGCTATGCCCGGGGTCGAAGTAGATCTTGACCGCGACGAGATTCCGATTCGGGTCAGTCGCCAAAGCCCACCGGCCGTCGGTGACGACCTCGAAGAGTTAGCATTCTTGCCTCTGACCCAGCTCTCCGAGCTGGTCCGTACCCGGCAAGTAAGCTCGGAGCAGCTCACGTTGATGTATCTCGACCGTCTCGAACGCTACAACCCGAAGCTGCTCTTCGCCGTCAATCTCACCCATGCCCTAGCAATGAAGCAAGCACGCCGCGCCGACCAGGAAATCGCTCTGGGCAATTACCGCGGGCCTTTACACGGAATCCCGTGGGGAGCCAAGGATCTGTTGGCTACGCGCGACTACCCGACGAGTTGGGGGGCAGAACCTTATAAGGACCAGATCATTCCCACTGACGCTACCGTTGTGCGGCGCCTCGATGAGGCTGGCGCCGTGTTGGTAGCCAAGCTAACGCTCGGTGCCTTAGCTCAGGGTGACCGCTGGTTCGGCGGCAGGACCCGTAACCCATGGGACACTACCCAGGGATCAAGCGGTTCATCGGCTGGTCCTGGATCAGCCACTGCCGCCGGTTGTGTCGGATTCTCCATTGGAACGGAGACGCGCGGCAGTATCACCTCCCCAAGCACACGTAACGGAATCACCGGTCATCGACCAACTTTCGGTCGCGTCAGCCGTGCCGGCGCCATGGCCTTATCGTGGAGCATGGATAAAATCGGGCCGATGTGCCGAAGTGCCGAGGACTGCGCGCTTGTATTCGCCGCTATCCACGGCTCCGATGGCCTCGACCCGACAGCCCGTACCGTACCGTTCTCCTGGGATCCGTACCGCGACCCGCGGACATTACGAGTCGGTTATCTCGCCAATGCCTTCGAGCAGGCATCAGGCTACGACAACCGCGAGCTCGACCTCGCGACTCTGCGCGCCCTTCGCGAGGAAATCGGTATAGAGATGGTTCCAGTCGAGCTGCCTGACTTCCCGGTCGGAGCAATGAACTTTATCCTCACCGCTGAGGCTGGCGCCGCGTTTGAGGAACTAACGCTCAGTGGTCGCGACGACCTAATGGAAAACTCGTCCTGGCCGAACACCTTCCGAACTTCGCGCCTCATCCCGGCAGTCGACTACATCAACGCTAACCGGGCGCGAACGATTTACATGCAACACTTCTCGGAAGTCATGCGTGATATCGACGTTTTTGTTGCTCCGACCCGACGTGGCGGCGTGGTCGGTGCCACCAACTTGACCGGTCACCCTCAGGTGGCAATCCCAAACGGCTTTAGCGAGCAGGGCACACCCTACAGCATCTCGTTCGTGGGCGGCCTCTATAAAGATGCCGAAGCGTTGCTGCTCGCCCACGCTTATCAGCAGGTCAGCGATTTCCACCTGCGCCACCCTGATATAGACGCCCAGCCGATGCCACAGGAAGAGGGGAGTCAATAGTGACGGCAATGGCCAATCACCAACAAAATTCCAGATGCTCGCCGCGACTTGTCGCAATTGTGGTGGGAGGGATTGTTGCACTCGCAATAACGGTGCCCGCGTTGTCGCAGCAAACTGAAATCTATGACCTGTTAATCGTTAACGGTCGTCTCATCGATGGGACCGGCAACGCTTGGATCTACGCTGATGTCGGCATCCACGATGACCGAATTGAACGAATTACTCCCCGCGGAGGACTTGCCACCGTCGCTGCCAAAGAAACCATCGATGCCATGGGGATGGTCGTCGCCCCTGGTTTCATCGACATTCAGAGCCATTCGCGCAGTCAATTTCTAGCCGGCGACGGGCGGGTGATCAGCAAAATAACCCAGGGAATCACGACAGAGATAATGGGCGAGGGCACGAGCAACGCACCAGGAGCCAACTTTCGCGGTCCGCGGGCTTTCAATGAGTGGCTTACCGCAATGAAGGAACACGGTACCTCACCTAATTTCGGCTCGTTCGTCGGTGGCTCGAGCGTGCGCCACTGGGTGATGGGTGATGCCCTAGGGGGACCGAATGCCGAAGAACTCAGGCAGATGCGGCGGCTCGTTTATAACGCCATGATCGATGGAGCTTTCGGGATCGCTACCGCGCTTGTTTATCCGCCAGGAAACTTCGCGACCACGGAAGAGTTGATCGCGATGGCCGATGCGATGGCACCTTATGGAGGTGTCTACATCACCCACCTACGCTCCGAGGCCGACACGTTTCTCGAAGCCATGGACGAGGCAATCCGCATCGGCCGTGAGGGCCAGGTTCCGGTTGAAATCTTCCATCTCAAGGCAGGGGGGCGCCGGAACTGGTACAAGGCGGAGCTAGCCATAGCTCGCATTGAGGCGGCACGCGCCGAAGGCCTCGACGTACAGGCCAACATGTACCCATATACCGCCGGGGGTACTAGCTTGACTGCCTGCTTACCTCCACGGGCGTCGGCTAATAACAAGCTGTTTGAGAATCTCACCGACCCCTATACGCGGGCCACGATCCGCGATGAGATTCTGAACCAAAAGACGGTGTGGGAGAACTTCTGCTCTCTCGCCGGCCCCGACGGTGTTTTAATTCTTCGCCTCCGCAAGGAAGAGAACAGGCAGTATGCCGGCATGTACCTATCGGAAATCGCCGCCTTGATGGGCAAGGAGTGGGTTGATGCCCTCATCGACCTGATCGTGTCGGAGGAAGGTGGCCCGCCCACGATCTACTTCATGATGAGCGAGAAGAACGTCGCCCTGCAGTTGGCCCAGCCGTGGATGAAGTTTGGCACCGATGCGGGCGGCGCCGACCCCGGACGATCCGGGACGCTGATCCACCCTCGTGCATACGGAACATTCCCGCGAATTCTCGGGAAGTACGTCCGTGAGGAACGCATCATGTCGCTCGAAGAAGCCATCCGCAAAATGACCTCGGCGGTTACCAATCGACTGTCGATCCAAGACCGGGGGCTATTGCGTGAGGGCTACTTCGCCGACATCGTTGTCTTTAACCCGGCGACCATCAGCGACATGGCAACCTATGAGCAACCGCACCAAGTTTCACAGGGGATGCGATGGGTTCTCGTTAACGGCACCGTGGTCTTGCGCGCAGGCGAGCACACCGGTGCACTTCCCGGGCGAATCCTGCGGGGCCCTGGCTTCGTGCCGCAATAGTCGGCGTCAACTCTTGGCACCCACGATCAGCAAATAGCAAGCCTAAATATTTCACGGCTTCATGGCTGACTGTATGCTGAGTAACTCGCCAATGTTATCTGTGGTGACAATGCCAACCAGCGATCCTGCCCGCAAAACAGGGATCATCGAGCACTGTGAAGCTTGCAGTCTTTGCATCACGGGCCCAAGCATTTCAAATGAGTCGGCGGTCTCGAAGTTGCGGTCCATGATGCTGCCGACCAGAATGCCTTGACCATCGTTTGCGAGCGCCCGGAAAAGCTCTGCTTGGGTTAGCACCCCAACTACGATGCCCATCTCAACTACGGGAAAATCCTTCTGCGCTGTAGACAACGTCAACGAGACAGCATGCGACAAGGGCTCATCGGGTGTGACCGCATGGAACTCTGTGATCATTGCTTGTGCCACCGGAATGCCGCTGAGCGCCGAGCGCATCTGCACCGCGCCTGCTTCCTGCGACGCACCGATCCACACAAAAAGCGCAATGAATACCAAGAAAGCGTTGTAACGCAGACCGACAAGCGCGAACAGAAGCGCCATTCCCTGCCCGATCGTGGCCGCCACCTGTGTGGCCTTCGCATAGTTCATCCGCATCGCTAGCACGGCGCGCAGCACACGCCCACCATCCATGGGAAATGCCGGCAGCATGTTGAAAAGAACCAATACGAGGTTAATGACCATGATGCGCTCAACGAATGAGCCCGCTGTGATACTCATTGAGGTGGTTGGCTGATACTTCCCTTCGATCAGCAAAACAACAAAGAGCATCAACGCAATCACGACGTTCACGGCCGGACCAGCGACCGCTACCCAGAACTCCTGCCGTGGCTCTTCGGGCATCTTCTCCAGGCGGGCCACCCCGCCAATCGGCAGCAATGTAATGTCACTGGTCTTGATCCCGTAGTGACCTGCTGTCAGAGCGTGGCCGAGTTCATGCAACACAACACAGGTGAACAGCGTCAGGATGAATGCCAAGCTGGTTAGCGTCCCAAAGAGGCCTTCACCCTCGGATGTCCAGACTACCCACAGCAGAATAAGAACGAACGTCGAGTGGACGTAGATCGGGATCCCTGTAACCGAGCCAATCTTCCAGGACCATTTCATGGTGCAACGCTCATGGGCTCATGATAACGCCACTGCGATTGGGCGTTGCCCAAAGGCTACGCCCCCGCGCTTCATTAACAAACAACCACAGCACGCTAGAGAGCTGCGGAGCGGTTAGTTTGGACGCTACAACTCCAGTACGTATATAGACGTTACTGTTCCCGCCGCATCAGCACACGCATCCCATGTTCACCAACAAGGCGGTTGAATTCCTCTAGATCAGCCGCATAGATCGCGCGGATCTGATCGATAAGCGGCTGCAGTTCCGGTCTTAGATCTTCCCAGCGCTCATAGGCACCACCCTGGACTGGCGGATTGCCACCAGTGATTTGCCCGTACAACATGTTAAATTGATTGTCGAGACGACCTGGAAAGTTAAGTGCGTCTTGCCCGCTGGAACCTTGCAACTGAGTCAGCTCACCTTCGATTGTCTCAAGCGTGCGGTTCAACACGCGTGCCGCATTTGTCGCCTCATCGCCGTAGCCAGCGTCGGCAAGTTGCTGGCCAATTCGGGTGGCCTGTTCTTTGACTGATCGTAGTTGCCCGAGTTCGTCGTACAAGCGTTTGGCTTCAAACCCAACTTCATGGGCAAAGCGTACCTGTTCTTCATAGGCAGCCTGGTCTACGTCAAGACGTGGATCGGACAGGTAATCGATCGTCTGTGACTGGCTCCAATCACCAATCGTCAGCGTCACGGTATAGGTGCCCGGCACCACCGCAAGACCACCTCCTCGACCACCGCCCCACTGAACGATACCCGCGGGTACTTGGTAGATCGTTGGCCAGCTAGCATTCCAACTCATCGAATTGATACCGGGCCGGGCGGTCAAACGTGTTCCACCTCCACCAGCGAATCCGCCACGGCCACCCCGGCCACCACGGCCGCCACGGCCGCCACGGCCACCGCGGCCACCCGCTATCTGCGTCGGCCCCCCTGTGACAATACGTCCATTGAACTCACTGACCTTCTCCCCACTGCTGTTGTTGATCTGCAGCGTGGCCATACCAGTGGTGCCCTCGGCGATAAAGAACTGGATTTCGGGTCTGTTACCACCACCACGGTAAGCGGTGCGGGGTTTGAACAGATGGGCGGGAGCATCGCTGACTGCGTCAAGCTCCGATAGGGCTGAGAAGTTGCTCAAGATCCAGAAAGCCCGACCCTGAGTGGAGACAATCAGGTCACTGTCCTTAATTATCATGTCCGTGACCGGCGTGATCGGCAGGTTGAGCTGAAACGACTGCCAGTGCGCACCGTCATCGAACGAGACATACATGCCGAACTCTGTGCCAGCAAACAACAGCCCGCGCCGGTTCGGGTCTTCCCGCACTGTCCTCACGAAGTGGTTCTCGGGAATGCCGTTGGTACCAGGAGTCAATAGCCTCCAGCTTTCCCCGTAGTCGCTCGTCTGGTAGATGTAAGGTCGATAATCCTGCTCACGGTACTTGTAGACCGCAACGTGGGCACGACCAGGATCATGCATCGAGATATCGACTTGATTAACGGTGCCTCCCTCAACCATGTTGGGAGGTGTGATGTTCTCCCAAGTCACACCGTTGTCCTTGGAAATATGAATCAAACCATCGTCAGACCCAGCCCACAGCAACCCAGGGACGAGTGGCGACTCCTCGAAAGCAAAGACCGTTGTATAGACCTCGACGCCGGTGTTATCGCGAGTGATGCCCTCACCACCTGAATAGCCTTGCCTGGTGATGTCGTTGGTGGTCAGATCGGGGCTGATCACCTCCCAATTAACTCCCTGGTCCCGCGTCCGGTGAACATACTGCGACATGATGTAAACGGTGTCCGGATCATGCGGCGAGATGCGGATCGGTGCGTTCCATTGAAAGCGGTATTTCATATCCGCCGCCTGTTGACCAGTCTCAGCGTCCGCGTAGATCCGCACGCTTCTGGTAATTCCCGTGTTCCGATCCTGGCGGGTGAAGTTTCCACCATAGCTCCCCGCCCAGATGACGTTGGAATCACGCGGGTCAACTGCGATATGACCACTTTCGCCACCACCCACCGCGTAGAAATCACTACCACCACGTCCCCCGCCACCGAACGCGGATTGGACTGCAGCTGTGCTGTTGTCCTGCTGCGCGCCATAGACACGATAGGGAATGTCGTTGTCGACGGTGACACGGTAGAACTCAGCGGTCGCCTGATTGCCTTGGGCAGTAAACGTCCGACCACCGTTGACTGACACGTTGGCACCACCGTCGTTGCCGTTAACCATGATCCTCGGGTTGTTGGGGTTGATCCACAAGTCGTGGTTGTCCCCGTGCGACGAGCGCAGTGTGTTGTTGAAGGTGACACCACCATCAGTCGACTTATAGGCGCCAGTATTTAGCGCGTAGACCGTGTCGGGATCAACAGGATCAGCGTAGATATGGACGTAGTACCAAGCACGCTGCTGCAGGTCACGATTGTTGTTAACACGCTGCCAAGAGTTACCACCGTTCTCAGAACGATAGACGCCACCACGATCGTTAGGAGCTTCGATGAGAGCCCACACCCGATCGGGATTCGGAGGCGAGACTGTTAAGTCAATTTTGCCCACCATTCCAGTCGGCAGGCCACCTGAGAGCTTTTCCCAAGTTTCCCCGCCGTCTTTACTGCGGTAGATGCCACCCTCCTCGCTGCCTGAGTGGATCGTCCACGGCTTGCGGTAAACAGTCCAAGCAGACGCGTAAAGGATCCGCGGGTTGCTCGGATCCATCTCGATATCGTTAAAGCCTGTGTCTTCTGAGATATACAGAATTTGATCCCAACCCTGGCCGCCATCTTTGGTTTCGTAGATACCGCGTACCGGCCCGGCACCGAAGATGTCACCAAGGACTGCAGCGTACAGGTGGTCAGGATCAAAGGGATCGACAACCATCTCTGGAACCTGGACGAAGCCTGGGTTCCAAACATGGGTCCAGGTCTTACCACCATCGGTCGACCGGTAGATGCCATCACCGGTCGAGATATTGCCGCGCGGGCAACCAGAGCCGGTCCCGACCCAAATAACATTCGGATCTGATGGGGCAACCTTAATGTCGCCGATCGAGCCGACGTTAAAGTATCCGTCCGAAATGTTGTCCCAAGTTAGACCGGCGTCAGCCGTCTTCCACACCCCGCCGCCTGTGTAGCCAGCAAAAAAGGTGAACTGGTCGTCGGGAGTCCCAGCCACTGCTGTGGCGCGTCCGCCACGACCAAAATTTGTCGACCGCCAAGTCAAATACGAATAAAGATTGGGATCAACGATGACGTTAGGATCATCCTGTGACGACGCCATCAGGCCATAGTGTACGTGTTCCTCGTGTACCTCCGTGATACCAACGCCGGGAAGTTCCATCAACGTCGACGCTGCAGCCGACAGTTGCTGCGCCGCTGTATCCGGCACGGCGCCCATGGCGAAAACCCCAGCCGCAAGTACGATCGAGACAAACCGGACCGTCTGATTGAGTTTCTTCAAAACGATACCTCCTGAAAAGTGTCCAATGTGATGCGTCGAGAAAGGGTGTGCCTCCCGAAACCAAAGCGCATTGGCATCACATAGCTGTGAGTAAAAACCGTAGAAGGATGCTGGGAAAACTCTGAAAGTTTCTCAGCAACATGCTAATGAAAACCGTCCAGAGTAACGTCGTCAACCGTCCGGACCAGATAGGCAGGCCCCTATGCCTGCAGTATCAACGATCAAGCTAACCGGAACGGCTCAACACAGGCCGTTCGTGGGTTGGCCTCCCTATCTCGAGATTTTCGTTGGATAGAACGCAACTGTCAGCCCGTATTGCGTTTCAGCCTCGGAATTTTGGCTGGCCTGGCAGTCACAAATCCATTCCTGCAAACGCTTAACCAGCGTCGACACCTGCTGTGGCGTCACCTGAAGATGAGAGCGAATGAACACTGATTCATCGTCATCACGAATCAAGCCAGTGTCCATTGACTCCCGGATCTCGTGGAGAGTCTCATCCAGAGAGTTCGAGATGATGCTCTCGAAGTTGCCTGGTTCGTCGTCTGTCGCTAAACGAACCTCCACCGCCTGCCGATCGATCACGAAGCGTTCGGCGACCGCCTCATAGTACTTCTCAGTGGTGCCACGCTTGCGCCTCGTTTTAACTAGCTTGATTAGCCCGGCAACTTCAAGTGTATGGACGTGGTGGTAGAGCTTGGTGGGTTTCTCACCTAGGCGATCAGCCACCTGCTTTGTGGTGATTGGTGCCTCAATCATCAGCTCTAGAATCTGTTGACGGAGGGGATGTGCTAGTGCCTTGATCTGGTTCAGATTCTCTAAGCTGTGGGATGAATCCATTATCCGCCCAATTGCGCTTTATTGGAACTATCGAATATTCAGTATTCTTTTAATAAATATACCCATCAATGTCAAGCACCAGTCACTCCTCTGCCATCCTCTGGTGTATCCAACTCGTGATCAGATCGAGCGCTGCAGGCGCGAAAGTTTCCTCTATCGAACCGTATTCGGTTGGGCTTCCGGTGATTGCAGTCTGAAACAGATGGTTGAGGCCGCCGAGCTCTTCGACCGTGATGTCGTCGTTGCCCGCCTCCGCAAGCGCCTCGCGGATCACGCCGAGGTTGGGGCCAGGCGGAACTTGTACATCCAGCGAGCCGTTAATCGCCAATACCGGACACTGGACCTCACGTAGCGCGGTCCGCGGATCGTAGGTCAGGAAAAAGCGCCACCACGGCGTCGTGAGCTGGCGCGCTTGGGCTTCGATAACCGGCTTGAGTTCCTCAGTCGACGGACGCTGCCCCTCTGCCAAGTTCGAGATTTGGATGCGAGTCAACTCGGCAACTGCGGCAGTCAAAGCAGGGAAGTCAGCACCCTCGCTAGCTAGCTCAAGGAGGCTACGCTGTGCCTCGATCTGCTGCTCGACGTTGCCCTCCGGCCGGCCGATCGAACGCTGGACCGCAGCCAACTGCATGATCATCAAATCTCGCCCAGGGATCGCTGAGCCAGCGAGCAGGACGATGAACGCAACATGGTCGGACGCTGCCGCCACCATTGGCGCAATAATGCCACCTTCGCTGTGACCAATCAGCCCGATTCGGCCGGGGTCAATATCGGGTTGCCCGGCGAGAAAATGAACGCCCGCAAGAACATCGGACGCAAAATCTTCGGAGGTTGCCATCGACATGTCGCCTGTACTGCCACCAATCCCGCGATCGTCAACACGCAGGACCGCGATCCCGTTACTGGTCAGGTGATCGGCGATAACCAGGAAGGGTTTGTGTCCGAGGATTTCCTCATCCCTATTTTGAGGGCCTGATCCAGTGATCAGAAGAACGGCAGGGAAAGGCCCATCGTCCCTCGGCACCGTCAACGTCCCCGCCAGTTTCGTGCCATCAGCTTCGCTCGTGTAGGCAACCTCACGCTCGTCATATGGAAAGGGCGGTTCAGGAGTCTGAGGCCGCCGGGGGCCTAAGACTTTCCCCTCAGGCACCGATTCCATGGTGAACGGCACGACGTTACCCCCTTGCTCAAACTCACCCTCGGCCGTCGTCGCACCCACCTGACGCTTAGCACGCCATGTTGCCCCATTGGGTGGTGCAATCGATAAAGTGAACGCAATCTCGGTTTCGCTGTACACCACGTTCGTAAGCTCCGCTCCACTAAGTCCTTGAGCCGGAATGTCCAAGGTGGCCTTATAACCTGGGCCATCTTCCTCCGGTGTAAACGTGACGATGAACCCGAGACCAACCACGGAGCCCTGCCAGCGCACCTCTTCTTCTTGGGTGGCAGAAGAGATAGAGGAAACACAAACAAATAGGGTCAACAACATGCAAAATTGGCGACTACCCAACATAGCAACACCTAAGATCTACAAAGATCGAAAATCCCTGGCCACAGCATCGTAGCAAGGCGCGAAAGAGTAATCCCTAATGGGTCAAGTCTTACTTGACGGGATTGGAAGAACATACAATCCATAGCGAAACCGTTCCGTCATCCGAGGAATAAATTCACACTCGCCATCTGGCCCAATATAACTGAAAGATGGCGCTCCGACCCATGCTAGGATTGTTTTTGAATGATGTGACTTCATCATCAGTCTCCCTCGGCAATCCTCCTAAGAATGCACGGTCACGCTCGCCGTTTGTTCCGGTTACGGTTCGGTATACGACTCGCTTTTTGCGTATGTGCACCATTCTTCTGTTATACAGCACAAGTAGCAGCGCAAATTGGCGAGACACCTGCGGCACCTGAGGGCTCACAGCGTGGCGCTCTATCTGGCATCGTGCTCGACGTCGAGGGACAACCGGTACCAGGAGCCCTGATTCGCTTATTTGGTCCCAACCGCTTGCAGATCGGGCAAACCGACAGTGACCAGCAAGGAAAATTCCTGTTTGTCGAGCTAAGCCCAGGCAACTACGAACTCCGCGTGACGGTGCCACCATTCCGCGATCGCGTTCAGCTCGTCGAAGTGACTCCACAGGGCGCCGTTGCCACTGTGAACTTCGCGCAAATAGAAGAAAGCGTCACGGTGACAGCTAATCGTGGGCTGCTTCAAGACGAAACGAAGGTCGCTGGCACGATCCGCTCTTTGACGCTCGAGAAGCTCGAGGAACGCGCCCCTGACCTGTTACCACGCATGTTAACTGAAGAAAACGGGATCATTGCCCAGCAAACAACACCCGGGCAAGGATCACCAATCTTACGTGGCCAAAGTGCCCAAGCGGTGTTGTATCTGATCGACGGCATCCGCTATAACAATTCGACCTACCGGGCGGGAAACACACAGTACTTGGCATGGATTCCAACCGCTGCCGTTGGCGGTATCGATGTCCAACTCGGCCCTTCAGGCGTGAACTACGGCAGTGATGCTCTCGGTGGGGCCATCAACGTCAATTCGTTCCTGTTACCAGCATTCGCCAACACTCCCGTATGGGAATGGCACGGTGATGGCCGCATTTTCTTTGAGTCGTCATCAACCGGTGTTGGAGCCGAAGGCAGCGCTGGGGGAGTTACAAATCGCCTCGCCGTTATGTTCGCCGTCACAGGCGGAAGTCATCAAGACGTCCGCGGCGGCGGCGGAAAAGACTCCCACAACGTTCTGGCCCGGTTCTTCGATCTTCCAACTGAAACGGTACAAAACATTCTGGGAACCCGGATGGTTGACACTGACTATCGCAGTGGGGGGGGCACCAGCAAAGCCAGTTACCGAGTAGGCAACACAGGAACAGTCACTGGCTTCTACATGCGCAACGAGCAGTTTGGCATTCGCCGCTACGATCGTCTCTTAGGGGGTGATGGGCGCTACATTGCGGCCTTTAAGCCGCAGATCCTCAACTTCGGCTATGCCCGCTATCAAGATGTCATCGCTAACGACATATTCATAGAGGCAACCTTCTCGGTAAATCAACAGACGGATGGTCGCGAGGACCAGCGCTTTCCGAACAGCACCATGCGCATCGAAAAAAGCAATGTCGCCGCCTTCGGGTACGAGTTCATGGCTTCGTCCAACGCCGGCCCACACCTACTAAGCATAGGTGGGGAAATCTATGACGAGCACGTCGCTTCATTCCGTGATGAGATTCGCGAGGGTGATATTGCCGTCCCGACGAGACCCCGGGTGCCAAACGGCTCCCGTTATACGTCGTTCGGTGCCTTCATCCTTGACGACTGGGCTGCGATAGATGACCGGCTCCAAATCACCGGTGGGCTTCGTTTCTCATACTTCCGTGCCGCAATCAACGCCAAAGACAACATCATTGGGGACACGCCGATGGTCCCGTCGAGCGAGCAAAGCTACGCTGATATTACATTTAACGTTGGCACCACGATTCAACTCAGCGACCAGGCAACCATCTACGGTCGCGTTGCGCGCGGTTTCCGCGCACCAAGCCTGTTTGATCTGAGCGAGACAGGTTTAACCGGTGGCGGCTTCGAAGTGTCACCCCGGGAAGCATCACAATTCAACGCTCTCATAGGCGATTCAGCAAGCAGCAATGCAATCAGTACCGGGATTTCGTGGGATCCCCTAACTGCTGAGTTGTTGTGGAGCTTCGAAACCGGCTTCCGCTGGCGCCAACGAGGTAGGCGCTTCGACTTCGCGATTTTCGACAGCGAGCTTACCGACGCGATTTCGAGGCGAACAATGCTCATCCCCACGGATGTTGTCGGCGAATTCATTGGGGGGGAGATGATCATCTCCCAGGATGAAAATGGTCGGATTTTTGTTGGCGTCGACCCCGACCCGGTCGTCTCTCGCGCCAACATAAGCCGGGGCCGGGTCCAGGGCATCGAGTGGCTATTTGAACAGGAGATTAACCGAAGCACATTGTTTGTGTTTAAAGGAGGCCTCCAGCGCGGTCGTGAGTTGGATACGGGATTCTGGGCCCGCAAAATCGCGCCCGATCATTTCGACGCCATCGTGCGCTGGAATCGCACTGGTGGGCGTCTGTGGCTTGAGGGCGTTTTTGTCGGCATGCTCGCCCAGGACCGTCTCAATCCCGCTGATATCGAAGATGTGCGAATTGGCGCGTTTCGCGATGCCGCCAACATCGCAACTTACTTCAACAACGGCGCCGTGGAGCTGGGTGTGGTCCAGGACGGCATTCTCCTTTCAACAGGAGAAACTCTCGAAGAGGTTCAGTTGCGGGTTCTCGGCCCGGGTCTGCAGGGTAGGCCCTTGTTTGACGAGACTCCTGGATGGTGGACCATGGCGCTACGCGGCGGCTTCAACATAAACGCCAGCAGTGAATTAACTTTCTCAATCGCCAACATCTTTGATCGCAACTACCGGCTCCATGGCTCGGGATTTGACTCGCCAGGAATCACCGCTATCGCAGCATGGCAGGGACGTTTCTAGAAGAAAAGAAACTTCAGCGCAAGTCAACCTATTACCTGGACGATGACCCGACGATTTCGTGGGCGATTGTCGAAATCACACAAGACGACTTGTTGCCAGGTGCCCAACGCCAGTTCGCCGTCGATGATTGGTACCGTAAGGGATGGCCCGAGCAAGGCGGCGCGCACATGTGAGTAGCCATTCCCGTCACCCCATCGGGCGTCGTGGTCGTAGTGAGCTCCGGTCGGCGCCAACTCGTTGATCGCCCCCTTCAAATCGGCAACTGCCCCACTTTCGAACTCTATGGTGGTAATCGCGGCAGTAGAGCCTGGAGTGAATACCAACACCTGACCTTGCTGAACACCCGATTCCGCAACTACTGAGCTCACGTCACGCGTGAGGTCGTGGATATCGGTGTCAGGTGTCGTCGGCCGTTCAAACATGGCCTTGAATACAATCATCGTGATTCTCCATCGTGATTGAATATCAGGGTAAAGATTGCCCAACCGGCGACCGACTCTTGGGCACAGCCCAACAGAGCACCACGGCCAGAACAACGGTGAGGAATGACCAAAAAGGTCGTCACGTAGCTCTTGTTCTCTAGGCAATCACCGCGCAGGGCGCGTTGGAATCTCAATTGTATCCAGCGGTGCGGGCCCGATACCGGGTTGATACACCATCGCGATGAGTCCCGGCATCCGGTCGGTGATCACCACGTTGATCTGCTCGATGACCCCGGGCAGAAGCCTCCAAGATTGGTCGATCTGCCAAAGTTGGTCCGCTGTTGGCTCTCCCGCGAAGCTCTGAATCGTGTTAACTGCACCGGCTCCGGCTCCGGCCTCCTGCATGTTCTCCTGGATCTGTCGAACGTCGCGAGTAATGTCGTCGAGCGCGCTGGTTAACGCTTCCGGCGCATCGTCACTTAGCAGACCACGCATGTTGTTGAGCTGATCGTTGATTGCACCGATCGCCTGCCGCGCCTCGTAGACCGGCTTGGCTAAATTATAGGCATCCATCATGGCATCTTGACGATCCTGCAGGACGTCCATTGGAACTTGGATTCGAGGATCGAGGACAACCTCGACGGTCGTCTCCGTCGTCCGGCCACCAGCTTCAAGGCGTACGGTATAGGTGTCCGGAAGTACCTCCGGGCCACGCGGCCCACCGCCGCCTCCACGACGTCCACCACCACCGAAACCACCACCACTGGTTGTCGTGGTGTAAGCATCAGCGATGCGAAAGTCCCAGAGGGCAGTCTGAACGCCAGCTCGACCCGGCCCCTCGAATTCGCGCACGAAGCCCCCATTGCCATCAAGTACCGTTAACTTCACGGTGGGCTCGGGCGGTGTGGCGGGAACAGATGAAGGCATCTGATTTGCTCCACCCCGACCGCCACCCCGACCACCACTGCGACCACCGCCATCATCCCGGCGAGCATCTACTGTAGGGCTTGGCAACGGTGCGTCTTCCTTTAAGTAGTAGTGAATCCTCGCCCCCGGCGCCGGGTTCGAAACGCGCCAGGTGCCGGGGCTCCATTCCTGCCAGCGAGTAACACGCCACATCGGCGTGCGGCGAGCAGAGAAAATGTGCGCATCAGTGTTAAGGACATCCTCACTTATCTCTTCGAGAGGCGTAATGTCGTCGAGAATCCAGATGCCACGTCCGTGAGTTCCAAGGACGAGGTCATTTTCACGTGGGTGAATGACAATATCGTCTACTGGCACAGTCGGCAGATTGTTCTTCAGCTGGGCCCAGCTATCACCTCGGTCTATCGAAACAAACACCCCAATCTCGTTTCCAAGAAATAGCAGGTTTTCATTGCGCGGGTGTTCAACGATGATGTTAACGGTGGCATCGTCGGGCAGTCCGGATACAATCGGCTCCCATGTGTTTCCGTAGTCGTCACTGCGATAAACGTAGGGACGGTAGTCGTCGCGCTCGTGACCATCGAAAGTAGCGTAAACGCGGCCTTCGTTGAAGCGCGAGGCAACAACGCGGGTCACCACCGTGTTGGGCGCCGCCAACCCGGGCATGTCGCCGCTGAGCATCACCCAATTAGTACCGGCGTCGCGCGTGCCGTGAATGTTGCCATCATCGGTGCCTACATAGAGCACGTTCGGGCTGGTCGGTGACTCGGAAATTGTTGTCAGGTTGCCATACGAGCTAATACCGTCGTTCGCGGACAATGTCGTGCCACGTTGCACCTGTGTGCCCATGATCTCAAGATCATCTCGGTTGACGCCGGTGGTCACATCGGGACTTACGGCTTCCCAGGTAACACCACGGTCGGCGCTCTTCATCAGGTGGCTCGAGCCGATATAGATGAGACGGTTGTCGTGCTCGGAGATCAACATCGGGGTGTTCCAGTTCCAAGCAAAATCAACTTCTTCACCAGAGTCCGGGCCTTGTCCCTGGGCACGAGGCAAAGGCCGGATACGTTGGCTTTCCCCGGTGATCAGGTTCTTGCGGTACACATTGCCGCCCTGTGACTCCCCAAACAAGACACTCGAATCGGTCGGATCGATGCGTACGTAGAACCCGTCGCCACCCCCGATGTTGTACCAATCTCGATTCCGGATCCCGAGCGTCGTGAGCGTACGACTCGGACCGCACCATGAACCGTTGTCCTGCAATCCGCCACAGACAAAATAGGGTTCACGCATGTCGACACCGATTTCGTAGAACTGCGATATCACAATGTTGCGCAGCTGACGCCATGTCCGTGTTCGGTCGAAAGAGACCGAGATACCGCCATCACCGGCGATGATTAAGTTGTTGGAGTTGTTCGGGTCAATCCACATGGCGTGGTGATCGGAGTGCACTTCGGCCGTCGCGCCACGAAATGTGCGCCCGCCGTCGCTCGAGACATATATGTTTAAACCGCCGGAATAAACCCAGTTGGGGTCCGAGGGATCGACACGAATCTGGCTGTAATACATCGGCCGATTGTTCTGCGTGCTTAGGTGCTCCCAGCTGTTGCCGCGATCGGTCGAGCGGTACACACCGCCGCGGCCGCCGCCAGCTTCGACGGTAGCGAAGACAATGTCCGGGTCGCGGCGATAGATGTCGAGACCGATACGGCCCATGTCACCCTGCGGCAAGCCTTCGGCAAGTCGCTCCCACGTGTCACCGCCGTCCATCGTCCGATAGATGCCGCTGCCCGAACCTCCGCCATTAAAGCCACCTGCCGTGCGGCGCCGCTGGTAAGCCGCAGCAAACAGTGTGTTGGAGTCATGAGGATCCATCGCCAGGTCAATGACACCGGTGTCCTCGTTGATAAATAGGACCTTCTCCCAAGTCTGCCCGGCATCGGTCGTGCGAAACACGCCCCGCTCCTCGTTGGGCCCCCAGAGATGACCGACGGCACCGATAAATACACGATTGTTGTCACGATGATCGATCTGAATACGCCCTATGTGGCGGGTCTCGTCGAGCCCCATATGTTGCCAGTTGGCACCACCATCAAGTGAACGGTAGACACCGTTGCCGTAAGGCGAACTCTGGCGATTGTTGGGCTCACCGGTGCCAACCCAGACGAGGTTGGGGTTCCGCTGCGAGACCGTTACGTCACCGATCGATGAGGTCGATTCGTGGTCAAAAACAGGCTCGAAGGAGGTGCCGTGGTTGACCGTCTTCCAAACGCCACCACTTGCCGTCCCAACGTAGAATACCGAGGGATTGTCGTCGACAACCGCCAGGTCAGCAACACGGCCACCCATAATCGCTGGGCCAATGTTCCGGAATTGCATACTCTCAACAGCTTTGGTCGCAGCCTCACTAGTGGCCTGAATATATGCCGTGCTCGGAGAGTAAGACGTAGGAAGGTGCGCTGGGCGCTCCATCTTCGCCGCCGGGGCTGAGCCCATTGGCTCGGCCGAATAGGCCAGAACAGGAATGGTTACAACAAGAGCCAGCGTTACTACGACGGCTTGGCGGGAAAGCATCCTAGGAAACCTGAACATAACGAAACCTCGATTGGTGCGGGCTAGGAAAGGAAGTGCTGATCGGGACTCAGCGCCGTCACGGCACACCGGCTCCGACAAGCGTTAAGGCAAGCAACAAGGCCCATTGCGTACCTAAGTGGCTGTCCGTGGTATCGAATCTCTCTTCGAGTGAATGGGCCCCCCTGCCTGCTCCACCACCGTCGATCGTCACCGAGGGAATACCCAAGCTCATTGGTATATTTGAATCCGTGCTGGAAGCAGCCGTCGGAGCTTCGAAACCAAGTACTTCGGCCGCTGCCAAAGCTGCCTGAATAATTAGCATGGACATGGGCTGGTCAGCGGCTGGTCTCACTCCGATATTCACGATGTCGACCTGTAGATCGCTTGCACGAACCGGCGAATACGAGGGCCTCAAAGAGAAGCTTGCGGCCGCCGATTCAGCGTCGCTACTCCACCTCGCTATTTCCTCTTCACGTGCCTCGTTCACGGCGGAGCGGAAAAGTGCGTCGAGTTCTGCGAGTTCTGTCGGACTTTCGGAGCGAAGGTCAACAGTCATCGTAACTTCAAAGGCAATCGAGTTCACTGATGTCCCGCCTTCAACGAGTCCGACACTAAATGTCGTCTTCGGATCCAAGACCAAAGGGAACTCAGAGATTTTGGCGATCGCTCTGCCGAGTGCATGGATGGGATTCGGCATGCCAAAAGCACCGTAGCTGTGTCCACCCGGCCCACTAAAGGTCACCTCATAGCGATTGCTACCGACGGCAGCATGGGTGATTCCGTAGCCGGTACCGTCAACGGAAATGAAATAGTCGACCCTGTCGGCAAGGGTCTCATAGAACAACCGCTTTACGCCCCGAAGGTCGCCGGGGCCCTCCTCGCCGACTGTACCAACGAAGAGAAGCGTTCCCAACGGTTCGATATTCAGATTCTTCATGGCCCTAGCCACTCCCAGAACCACAGCCAATCCGCGGCAATCATCACCAATACCCGGACCAAGAAGCAGTGACTCCTCGCGTCGCACGGTGACATCCGTTGCGGCTGGAAACACCGTATCGAGGTGGGCCGATAAAACCACTCGCGGCTCACCCTCGCCGATCTCTCCAAGGACGTTACCCTCCTCGTCGATGCGAACGTTGGCTAGCCCAATCTCTGCGAACCGCTTACGGTAAGCCTCGCCCCGAACCGCCTCTCCAAACGGCGGCGCTGGGATCTCGCACAAGGCGATCTGATCGCCAATGGTCTGCTCCTCACTATCCCGGAGGTAATCGAGCGCTTGACGGACGAGCGGTCGGTCGGAGGGCACCTCGAGTTGCTGTGAGGCAAAAGATGGCGAGCCAAAGATCAAAGCGGTGGCGAAGGCGGTTACCAAGTAGGTACCCGGCTTCATATGTAATCGCAAGACGAAGTCTCCTCTACTCTGTGGAAAGGGGGTCTATTGTCACCTAGAATCGCTCGGCGTTTCCAGGGTTTAACGGATCTAGCCCGAAACCTTTGTTCAGCAACTCCCTCACACAACGCCTGCAACAGAGATCTATTCAGTGCACAATGTGGCAGGAGTTTGGTAGCAACCGAACCCAAGTGATACAGCTCACCTTTTTGGTTCGCAGATTCTCTCTGCGGCCCCCAGGAGAACTAATTCATGGCCCAGATCACCTTGAAAGAAAACCCAATCAATACTTCTGGAAACCTCCCAGAGGTTGGCAGCGATACGCCGGACTTCACTCTGGTCGCCACTGATTTGAGCGAAAAGTCGCTCGCCGACTACGCTGGAAAAACGGTGATACTAAACATCTTTCCCAGCGTAGACACACCAGTGTGCGCCGCTAGTGTACGTACCTTCAATGAAAAGGCTGCATCTAATGATGCTGCGGTGTTATGCATATCGGCCGACCTACCGTTCGCTCAGAGCCGATTTTGCGGCGCCGAGGGCATCGAAGGGGTCGACTGTCTTTCAACTTTCCGCAACGCGGATTTCGGCGAAGCCTACGGCATGAACATCATCGACGGCGTTCTCTCTGGCATCCTAGGTCGCGCCGTGGTTGTTGTGGACGGCGACGGCAAGGTCACCTACACCGAACTCGTTCCCGAGATCGCACAGGAACCTGACTACGATTCGGCATTAGCCTCGATTTAACAGGCCCGACCACCGATGCCTGGCGACTTGGGCTCGCCGTGGCCCGCTAGAAGGTTAGCCTCGAGACGCTGAATCAAGATCTCGAAACCTGGCGTCGGGGTTACACAATTTTCCACTAACCCTCACCTCGACGGCGCCTGCGGACAAGACTGCGCTTATCAGCATTCTGTGCTGTTTCGGGGAACACCCCGTCTTCTTGGCATAGAATGTGCGCCTCATAGCTAACAGCAAGGCCTCGAAAGGAGTCAGGCATGTCTAGAAACCGCTCTCTCACCCTCTATCTAGCGCTTGTGATTCTGGTTGCCGCGCCACTCACCGTCACTGCGCAGCAACGTCCCTCTACCGACCAGCTCAAAGAAGAAGCTAAACAAATGGCCGGGTCGATGCAGAAGCTGTCGCAGGAAATGGTCGACTCAATTTTTTCGTTCGGTGAGCTCGGCTTCCAAGAGTTCTGGACAATGGAGTACGTCACAGGGATTCTGGCTGAGGAGGGGTTCGATATCGAGACTGGCTGCGCCGGTATGCCAACCTGCTACGTCGCCAGCTGGGGCAGCGGCAAGCCTGTAATCGGCATCATGGGCGACATCGACGGTCTGCCTGAGACTTCTCAGAAGCCAGGAGTAGCGTATCAAGATCCATTGATTGAGAACGGCCCAGGTCACGGCGAGGGGCACAACAGCGCCGCCGCAGTTGACGTCATTGCCGCGATTACAACCAAGCGCCTAATGGAAAAGTACGGCCTTCAGGGCACACTCAAGGTGATTCCAGGAGTGGCTGAGGAGCTCGTCGCCTCACGAACTTACATGGTCAACGCTGGCCTGTTCGAAGATATGGACATTATGCTCTCGACCCACATCAGCCGCAGCATGAGCACAAGCTACGGGATCTCAGGGTCCGGTCTGGTGTCCACTGAGTTCACGTTTCACGGCCAGTCGGCGCATGGCGCCGGCTCTCCGTGGGCGGGGCGCAGCGCTCTGGATGCCGTCGAGTTAATGAACGTTGGCTGGAACTTCCGCCGTGAGCATTTGCGGTTACATCAACGCTCGCACTACATCATCTCCAACGGCGGCAACCAACCCAACGTCGTCCCTTCAGAAGCATCCGTTTGGTATTACTTTCGCGAGCTCGACTACGACCGCATCAAGGCGCTGCACGAGATGGGGCAAAACATGGCCAAGGGCGCCTCTCTGATGACCAACACTACAGTTTCTGAGCGAATCTTTGGTGCCGCCTGGCCATCCAACATGAGTAAGCCGCTCGCCGAGCTCATGCACTCCAACATCCAGGAAGTAGGAAGCCCCGAGTGGACCGAGCAGGACCAGCAGCTAGCCCAAGCAGTACAGGAAATGATGGGTCAAGAGAACCCACAAGGCCTGTCCTCCGAAGTTCCTGACGAGGTGCGCGAAGGGAACCAGGGCATGGGTGGCGGTAGCGACGACATCGCGGAGGTATCGTGGAACCTACCTACCGTGCGCCTTCGCTACCCTGGCAACATCCCTGGAACAACCGGCCACCATTGGTCGAGCAGCATCGCGATGGCAACGCCGATCGCACACAAGGGCGCAAACTATGGCTCACGGGTCATCGCTATGACCGCAATTGCGTTAATGAACGAACCCGAGCTCGTCGAAGAGGCTTGGACCTACTTCAACGATGTTACGGTCGCCGAGCGCCAGTGGGCTTCTTTGATCCCCGACGATACACCGCCGCCGATCCATCTTAATGCAGAGAAGATGGAGCGTTTCCGTCCCATGCTCGAGCCACTACGCTACGACCCGTCGCGCTACGCTACTTATCTTGAGCAGCTCGGAATTAAGTATCCGACCATCAAACGCGATCAAGAGCGTTAGAGAACCGGGGGCGGAGATGTACTGTTGGCAGCTTCATCGGCCGCAGTATCGAGACCAGCGTTGGCCCGTGCCGAACGCAGCATCGAAATCGCTGTGTAGGTAACCACCACAACCACGAGCCAACGCACGTAGTCGATCGGCAAGTTGCCAACAATGAGCGCGGCGATCAATGCGGCCGGGATGCCGCCGAGAACGAGGCCAAGGGCAGGTCGTAGAGCATAGGCGTTGGCTCGAACAAACCGGATGCTACCCACCGGCATCAGGAACGCGCATGAGCCCATCATGATCGGAAACGCCGCCGTCGGATTCATACCTAGAAGGCTAATCATGATCATGCTGGGGGCGTACATACCAATGCCTAGCGTCATGAGGGCCCCGAGGATGAAGTTGCCCACTACCGCAACGACCAGCAGCGTCCCCGCCAAACCGAGCGCCTCGTCACCCTCCGGGAACAGGTCAAACTGAGTCATCAGCATCAGCAACGCCGCTACTAGCAGCGCCACGCCCATGCCAATCTGGATTTTCCGCCGCGGCCAGGATGCAACTACACCAGCCCCGAGCCAGGCGCCCGCGACCGAGGCCCCGATCAACGCCGTCAGCGTCACTATTTCAACCTCAATGATCGACATGAATATGAACGCCTGCACGAACACGGCGGGACTGTGGCCAACGTTCAGCGTCCCCGGAATGATCCGATCTGGAACGATGTTCTTCAGTTTGTAGGCTGACGTCGTGGGCGCGAACGATCCAATGCCCAACGTGTCGAAGAAGTTGGTAACGAAGCCGATGAGGTTTTCGAGTGGGGTCGGCCATCCTGACTGCACTGCCGGATGGTCTCCGGAGAGAGTTTGCCGCGCCCGCCGCGACGATTTAACCCAGACAACAACATAAGTAACAATAAATGTCGCCAACAGAATGAGAAGTCCGTTTTTCGGCGTCAGCATGTCCGTCAGCATGTCATTACTCCTCGCTCAGAAAACGATTTGGGCTGTAAGGATGTTTGTGGCGGTGAGATGCGTGGCGAGGCCCGAGCTGTATAAACCTCAAAATTGCACCACGTGCCCGGACTCACGAAGCGCGTCGATAGCATCAGGTAGCTCCTCCTGCCGGACAAGTAGGTAGTCGGTATCGAACGTCGAGATGGCGAAAACGCTTATCCCGGCATCGGCCAAGCTAGTCGTCAATGAGGCCCAGACGCCAACCATTGTCAAACCAAGCGGGCCGAGCACGTAAAGGCACGAATAGCCACCTTCGGCGTGAACAGAGGAGGGGATTAGCTGTTCCTCACAGATGATTGAGAGCTCTTCGCGAGTTCGGGAGACACTCCAGAAGTCGCCGTCATCGACCCATTCTGGCACCGGCTCCTTCGGTCCGAACTTGCATATACCATAGTTGTTCTGCAGTACGACAAGTTCACACGAGGGAGCCGGTTCGTTCACGGGGCACCTGTCTGGGGCTCGAAGGAATCTCTCCCCTGCCCTTGCCTAGGATCCATCGTGTTTTTCGCCTTCCTCGCCCTTCTCAGGCCGTTCCCAAGGTTCCCATTCCACACCAAGTACGTACTGCTGCATCCATCTTATTTCTTCGATGTCACGGATGCGTTGGTGCTTGGGCTCGCGGAAGCCATGAGGCTCACGCGGGAATTTAATGTAGCGAACCGGCGCCTTGCCGAGATCCTTGATGGCTGTAAAAAACATCATGGATTGCTGCTCGGTGTCCGTAGTGTCGTTGGCACCATGGATCAGCAGCGTCGGGGTAACGATGTTGTTCACATGGGTCAGCGCCGACTGATTGCGCCAGGCTTCGGCGTTGTCCCATGGGGTGCCACCAATGTGCCAAAGACGCACATCGTTGTTGAAGCCCGGACCATACTCCGACGTCCAGTCATAAACACCGGCACCAATCGACGCTGCCTTGAAACGGTCGGTTTGAGTAATAGTCCAGCCACCAAGGATGCCGCCATAACTCCACCCCCGGACACCCATACGCGTGGAGTCAACGATGCCATCGGCAATAACTTTGTCGACACCGGTCATCAGGTCCTGGAAGTCGCCAAAGCCAATGCCGTCATCACGCGCGAAAGTGTTGCCCTCGCGTAGGTAATCAGTGTAACCGCTTGAGCCACGTACGTTAGGCGATAACGACGCGTAACCGAGGCCCGCGTGGATGTGGTAACTGGCGCGGAAGCTGTTGGTAAACGAGCCAGCTGGGCCACCGTGGATGTTCAGAATCAGCGGCACCATGTCACCCTCTTCATAACCGATAGGCAGATGAAGCAACCCCTCAATCATCATGCCATCGTGGCTTTCCCACTGGATGACTCGCATCTCAGCAAGCTGCAGTTCATCGATTTGAGGATTAGCGTGGGTTAGGCGAACTGGCTCAGAGCCATCAACGAAGCCAACCCACAGATCCGCCGGCGTGTCGTAATCAGAAAATGAGTAAACGTATTTGGTGCGGTCAGCTGACCACGAGCTGATGCTCATCGAGCCTTGAAAATTGGTCAGCTTCTCGAACTCACCGGTCTGAGCATCCATGCGGAACAAGTTAGTGTTCGCGCCCTGCTGTCCCGAGAATAGTAAGTGTCCACCTTCAGGGGTCCACACAGCCCCCCGAGGGCTGCCTTCGAAGCCATCGGACAACAACCGATGTTCCCCCAAAACGGGATCAAGCAACCAGATCTTGGTGTTGCGATTCATCCATTCTTTGTCGTCAGCAGCAGTAAGCGTAAACATCTTGCCATCCGGAGACCACTCAGCGACCGACTCAGGAGCGTTGTTGTCGGTCAGTCGGGATATTTCACCGGAGGAGAGCTCTACGAAGTAAATCTCGTTCTTGTCAGCGTCATTGCGGCGATTCGTGTATCGGGCAGAAAAGGCAATCCGGGCGGAATCTGGCGAAACGTCGAAACCACCGAGGACAAATTCTTCGTCTGTAATTTGGGTAATCTCGTGGTTCTCAACGTCGAATACCCACAGGTTGCTCCAGTACGACCGATTCTGCCCATTCGGACCCTCATCGACAAAAACCACATCGTCGTCCTCATTGACGATCGTGCTCTCGTCATCCGGGCGCTTGTCTGTGGCCACGAAGAAGATTCTTTTTGAGTCGTTTGACCATTGGTAACTACCAATACTGGTCTCGTGTTTCGTGAGCTGTACTGCCTCCCCCCCAGCGGTGCGCATCCAATAGATCTGTCGGTCGCCGTCGACACTTCGGCTGAGCGTTAAGTACTTACCGTCCGGTGAAAACTGAAATGAGCCACCGCCCTCGTCACCAATATATTCGAAGGCTTCACCACCGCTCGATGGAATCATGTACCACTTAGTGTTTCGCTCGTTCTCGTCCCAATCGAGTTGGTTCTTGGAAAACATCACCCACTCGCCACCCGGCGACATGAGCGCACCTCCAACGCTATCCATATCCAACGAATCATCGACTGTCATCGGACGCGGGACTGGCAACTCGACGGGCTCGGTTTGCTGTTCTTCCTGCACTGAGGGTGCCGGGAACACCAGGGCGCTGGGCAGAAAAATGCCCGCGGCCAGAAACATGGCTGTAATCAAAATCAGTCTCTGCATTTAGATCTCCTTGACACAAATACCGGCAAGAAAACGATGTTTTGCACTGCCAGGGACCTTCATCCGTTCATCCAGCATAGCCGGGACAGCACATTCGACGCACCCGTCTATTGCTGAGACGCCTTAGCCGAGCCTGATCGGCGCGGATCAGCACCTGCCGTTGCTTCACCGTTTTGGATCACTACCGCAGCCCCATAGCCCATCCGCATCTCCCCACGCAACGAGATTTTCTGGAATCGGTGTCCCATGCCACGCAGTTCGCGCACGACACTCGGGGCAATTATGTCCTCAGCGGTAATTACAGCCCCTCCTTGCGCATCACCCCCGCGACCCGCACTGGATACCAGAAAACGTGGCAGCTCCAGCGCCCGTTGAGGATCGAGGCCCCCATCGATAATGCCGGTGATTACAGAATAGACGGCCGCACCGATCCACGCGTTTCCAGCAGCACCAACCGCAAGCAAGGGCTTTTGATCGTCGCCGGTGCCATGGAAAACAAGTGTCGGAGAAATCGACGTACCGTTGCGAGCGTACGGAAGCCGAGCACCGTAGCCGGTCGGATTACTACCATACGATCTCAGCTTGTCGTTGTATGGAAAACCAATCCCTGGCGTGACGTAAAAATTTCCACCCCAGGTGCCAAGGGTCTGAGTTACCGATACGAAATTCCCCTCACCATCTGCGATCGCGAACGCTGTCGTACCCGTATAACTACAGCCTTCATCGGTATCCTGGCAAGCCAAGTCGTTCTCGAACCAAACTGAGGCAATGCGATCCTGCTCGCGTGCGCACTCGGGCATACCGCCAGCGTTTGACCTTAAGTCGTCGGGTAACGTCGCCTTCTGAGAGTCAAAACACCGGGTCCAACGAATCTTTGCGGCCCCTGGATCGATCACCGGGTCAATATCTACAGGCCACAAGCTCGGATCGGCCAACCGGCCACGCGTAGATGGCTGCAGCTTGGACGCTTCGATGAGGGCGTGCAGTGACGCCGCATTTTCGCTGTATAGACCCATAGGAGAAAAGTTGTTTAATAGGTTGAGCTTGGCGATAAGCGACACACCCCCACTGACCGGAGGCGCAGCAGAGTAAATAGTGTGGCCGCGATACTCACCAACCACGGGGTGGCGTTCGACTGCGAAGTATCGGGCCATGTCATTCATAGTCATGGCATTGCCCTGTCCACGAAGGTCTTCGACGATCCTGCGTGCAACTTCACCCTCGTAGAACGCGTCGCCCCCTCCCTCGGCAATCTCTTTGAGCGTCCACCCGAGATCCGGATTCTTGAACAAATCACCAGCCTTCAGCGGTTCACCATTAGGAAAGAACAGCTCCATGCTGCTGTCCCACGGACCGTAACGGGCCCGCTCAAGCGCCAGGGTCGTGGTGAAAGCGTCATCGAGGACAAAACCTTCGGTCGCGGCACGGATCGCCGGCTCGATCAGACGTGCCCACTCAATCTGGCCGCTACCGTATTTGTCAAAGGCGAGTTCCATACCGCGCACCACCCCGGGCACGTTGGCAAGCATTGGCCCAGTCGCATTGTTAAGCGCCGCATTTTCAAGCGTCGCCTCCTGAGGCGCTCGGGTGAGGAACTCGATAACGACCGGTGCTTCCAAGTCAGTCAGGTAGGCAACCATCTGACCGTAGCCACCGAGACCGCTAGCGTCCGGTTCGACAACACCAAGCGCAAACGAGACGGCGACCGCAGCGTCAATGACGTTACCGCCCGCCTCAAGGATTTCGACACCGGCGGCAGTGGCGATCGGATGGGCACTTGAGACAGCAGCCCGACCGGTGGCGGCGTCACGCGTTGTAGGACGGGCGCGAAGCATTGAGTGGATAACCTCTTCAAGTACGGCGTCGTTTTCTGCAGTGAGTGCCTGCGGGCGGAACTGGTTTCGCAGCTGGGCCCATTTCGAAGCACGCTCGCCGTTTGTGAAATAGATATCGGCCATCCGCTCCCACACGCGGTCAAAAGCCTCTCCGTTATAAACGGTCCGATCGATGCGCACACGAAGGCTCGTCGGTTCGGGTTCGGTGATAAAGGGAGCCGGTGCCTCAATGAACCAAAAGCGGGCTGTATCAGCAGGAGGCCCGAAAATGTCGGTCACGGCTCGATCACCTACCCGGTCGGGGTCGCCATTGTAACCAGGGCCGGCGGGGGCAAGTTCAGCAAGAGCAATGCTATTGCCATCCGGCGCCCAGGCCGGGGAGGCGCTGGCCTCTATAACAAGGTTGCTAAAGCGACCGTCCTCGGGAGCCACGTATACCCCTGGCGTACCTCCCTGAGTACTGAACACGATACGCTCACTGTCTGGAGCCCACGCCACGTCGGCAACGGTCATACCGCTGATGACCACTTCATCCTCTTTAATTTCACCTTCATCATCGAACGTAACTAAGCGAATTGTCCGACCGATGATGTAGAGGAGCTTGGTGCCATCGGGCGAGAAAACGGGGGAACCCTCTATTCCGTTACCCTCGATCAGTGCGTGTTCTTCACCGCCGATGGTACGCCGCCAGATATCCGCGGTAGCGTTGTACCCACGAATGAAGACAATGACACCGTCAGGACCCTCGGTCGGCTGGGTATCGGCAGCTTCCTCGATGGTCAATTGCACCGTCTCGGTCACAATACCAGTGCCATCCACCGTCACACGCCAGAGGTCGGTAGAACCATCGCGGTCGGACGCAAAAACGATCGACTCACCATCCGCACCCCAGTCCGGATCACGGTCCCATGCTGGGCCGCTAGTTACCTGGACAATCTTGTCAGCCCGCAAGTCAGCACCGCCATCCACTATCCCCGATACCCAGATATCACCATTAATCTCAAAAACTAGCCGATTATCGGGACCGTATGATGGACTGCGGATCCAGTTGCGTAGCTCGATTTCCTGTAAACCCGTCGCTGCGTTAACGGCGCCTCTGGGGAACCAATCAATAGCGACCAAACCACTTATGAGCAGGGCACAAACGATCGTCCGTCGCAGCATTTCGATACCTCGGCTCGTTAGTAAATTTCTAAGAATCGGACAGAAACGATGGGGCCGAAAGACTACCCGCTACGGTATTTTCAAACCAATGTAGGAAGCTACAAACGTCGGCGTGCTCTAGTCACAGACAACACACGTTCACCAACGATCAACTGTGGTCTCTATCGACGTGAATGGTTTGGGTCGGAAAAGCCATTTCAATGCCCTCTTCGCTAAAACGCCGCACGACCTTCAAGTTGATTGATTGAGTGGTATCCATGAAGTCACCATACTCGGGCGTCAACATCCAATAGACGACCACAAAGTTGAGCGCGAAGTCGCCAAACGAGGAGAAATGGGCCCGATCGAAGCGTGCTAATTTCTCAGTTTCAAGTATCTCTTGGATCATCCCAGGGATCGCCTCAAGTTTCCTGGCCGGCGTGTCGTAAGTTACGCCCAGATTCATCGTGCCGCGGCGCTCAACCATACGTTTGTAGTTGCGCAGCCGGCTACTGAGCAAATCACTGTTTGACATAACAAGCTGTTCCCCGGTGTTGCTGCGTAGACGGGTACTTTTCAGGCCTACGTTCTCGACCGTGCCACTGAAATCATCAACCGTGATGAAATCACCGACAACAAATGGCTTGTCGAGCGCGATGGTGAGCGAGCCAAACAAGTCTTGCAAAATACCGTTGACCGCCAAGGCAATTGCTATGCCGCCGATACCGAGGCCAGCAACAAGAGCATTAATGTCGAAACCGACTGTTGCTAATCCTACGAGAGTCATCAAAGAAACAAACACGATCCTTGCCAGTGTGCTGACGAAGCCAGCCGCAGTGGTACTGGCGGGATCCTCTGCATCTAGGCGCTCCTGAGTGAATCGGTTAAGCGCATAGCCAATCAGGCGGTTACCCCACAAGGTTGTCTGCAGCAGAAAAGAAATTATCGCGACGCTGCGCAAATAAACCCGTGCGGAATCCGGCATGTCGATCATCAAAGAGCCAGCAAATACCGACAGCAACATCAGCAACAGGAATTTGGTGCTGGCAATTAGTTCCATGATGAAATCGTCGAAATTGGTCGCTGTCTTCTCAGCGAGCTTGCGGAGACGGCGAATGCCCACAGTTTTGACGATTTGAAGGGCCAGCAAGGTAAGAAGCACCACGCCAAGTGCTGAACTCCACTGAAGCAGGGTGTTACCAAAATAAACCTGTTCGAAAACCCCCATCAATTCCTCCTACAACTCAAGCAGAACCTTGGTGCAGCCATCGAGCTTCTGGTCGAATATTTGATACGCGTTTACGCCCTCCGACAACGGCATCCGGTGAGAAAACACGAACTCTGGGTCGATTTGTTTGGCCCCTACCAAGGGTGCTAAACGTTGCATGTAATAGCGAGCCGGGCAGCGGCCAGAGCGAAAGGTCAGGTTCTTATCGTAGGCATCGCCCGGAGTAAAACTGAAGGACTTGTCAGTGTTCACGCCCACCGATGATACAACCCCACCTGGACGTACAATTTCGACCGCTAGATCCATGGCCGACCGTGCTCCAACGGCTTCCATCACAGCATCGGCGCCGCGACCATCGGTAGCTTCGCGCACTACATCGGCAACCGGGTCCAACCTGTAGTCAAGCGCAACGGCACCCATCTGCTCGGCAGTTGCGAGACGCTCGGGAATTGTGTCGATGACGAAGACTTCCTCGGCTCCTAGGTAGTACGCCGCCAAAATCGTCATCATGCCGACTGGGCCGCAACCAACGATTGCATACGTGCGACTAGCACCCAACAGGGGCGCCGCAGGCGCCCGTGCCAGTCCGTTGTCATCGAGTAAACCGACGCCTGCCTGTTCGGCGCAAAAGAAACCGGTTGAGAGGATGTCACCAAGCAATAACGCGGCAGCAAAGCTAACACCTTCGGGCACGTGCATAAGCGTACCGTCAGCTAGCGGTGCACGCACATACTCAGCCTGAGACCCCTGCAGCCCAACCCCGTCATATACCCAACCGAAAAATTGGCCGGAATCACAGCGGCACGTCAAACCAGATTGGCAGTAGAAGCAAACACCGCAATTCGTCGTAAATGGACTAAATACCACATCGCCCTTGGTGAAGCTTTCGACTCCAGAACCCACCTCAATGACCTCACCAACGAACTCGTGTCCCATAATGGTTCCTTGGTCCATTTTTTCGCGCTCGTGGTATGGATGAAGATCGGAACCGCAGATTCCCGCCGCGCGCACCCGAACGATAACGTCCGTGGCCTCCGTAACCCTGGGATCGGCCGCGTCTGAATAAGCAACCTTCCGCTTGCCCTCGAAGGTAATCGCCTTCATTCGCCTTCTAGATCCCGATTAGGTTGCCCTCGCTTGAAGTCCTCGCGACGGACCCATTCAAACGTTGTCTTGCATGCATTGCACTGGTACCGCGAGGTCATCAGGAGGGAACCGAAAACGGCTAGAGGTTTGCTATCCCTGCTTCCGCAAAATGGGCACTCCACTGCTGCGGGTAACGCCGCCGTATGAGGGGAAGAATTCGGTGCCACGTGGCTAGCCCTCAATCACCTGCACCAGGGGTGCGGTTGTTCGCACCGGTGATCATCGCGAAACAATCATCTTCAAACACCGGTACACCATGTCGACGGCCGGCCTTATTCCAACCGTCCCAGTCAATTTCAAGGTCACTCATTGGACGAATTGACGCCCCTTCGAACATAGGCGAAACGGTTTCAATGTAGCGATTGCGAAGGTCCGCAGCGCTGTCAGCCAAGACTCCCACATCGTGAAGTTCATCGAGCCCGTTGCCGGAATTCGGCCCAAACCAGGCAATGCATTGGGGCCAGACGTTATTGATCACCTGGTTCAATCTCTCAACAGTCTCTCCCGGCCCCGAGGCTAACCGTTTAACCCAAGCATCAGCGTGCACAGAGTGATATTCCTCTTCGGCAAGTACTTTGCGCAGCCGCTGGGTCAAGGGATGGTAGTTTCCAGCAAGAGCCGAGCGCATGTTAACGGTTAGCAACGTATCGACGAGCGCATTGCCAATCACTAGGTCGACCCAGCCCGAAAATGGCTTATCGAGCGCCCCGATGCTGAACCATGTGCTGCGGTCTGTGGCGCGGGAAGCGCCACGTGGATCCTCTGGGAGATCACTGAGAACACCTCGTAAAACACGAGCGTGTCCCAGTTCGAATTGCGCCATCGCGCTCGCGGCTATGTTGGCCTCAAGCTCCGGACCTCCAGTGCACCACTCAGCATAACGTAACCCGAGCAGATGCTTGGTATCCGACATCGCCGTTAACCAGTTCGCCAAACTCTGCCGTTCATCCGCACCCAGATCTTCAGGGTTGGAGATCAAGGTCACTATTCCGCCTCCTTGAATTCCACGAGAGGTTCAAGCTCGATTACTGGAATCATTGCGGCACGCTCCACCACGATCATCTCGATCCAGTTTTCCTCGTCGTATGTCGTGCGCGCGTAGACACGAGCGAAGTCGATGCTAGTGGCATTCACGGTACCAACGTGCCCAAGCGGTTCATCACGCGTACGGCGCGCGAACACCTCGTAAAGCTGTCCTGTTGCCATCTTTGCTCCCGAGCGGCCCGGCCGCTAGATCAAGTCAAAGGGAGATACCAAAGCCCTCGAGTTGCTTCTTACCGGTCTCGCTGATTCGGTCCGGCGTCCAGGGTGGTTCCCATACCACCTGCGTGCTGACTTCCTTAATCCCTGGTTCGGCCAGAAGCCGTTCCTGTATGTCTTCCTGGATAAAGTTCATCGCCGGACAAGCTGTCGCCGTGAACGAAAGGTCAACTTCGACCCGTCCTCTCAACCTGCGCACGTCGTAAATCAACCCAAGGTCGACCAAACTAACCGGGACCTCCGGGTCCATAACCTCCCTAAGCGCCGCCCACAAGGACGCTGTCCCGGATTTGGGGTCGTGAATTAACTCCCTTTCAACCAGCATCAGAGATCTTTGAACATCCAAGAGAAGTCGCCCGCCGAACGTTGGATCTCCTCAACCATCTCCTCACTACGCGGCCCGCGGGCCTTCCACCGCGTCACCACCTGGTCCCACGTGATGTGATGCTCCAGGTCCCAGCGTTTCTCATTTTCGTCGAAGAAAACTGGGAGTTCGTACTCGAGTTCCCAGGCGGTGTCGTCGGCGTTACGATGCACGGGCACCTCAAGGCCCAGTTCGTCACAGAAGGGCATGATGCTGTCCATCCAATACTGCCGCAACTGATCGTTGGTCAAGCCTTTCATCTTGTAGTCGAGTTGACTGCTATGGGTTTTTAAATCATCCGGAAGGCCGAACCACTCGACCGTCATTGGGAACATCCACTTCACCGCGTCGCAAACCAACTGACGACCTTCATCACCACTGTTGGCAATTCTCTTCATCCAGCGGCGTCCGTGAAGGAGGTGGAAGTTTTCCTCCTTTCCTACTTTTACCAAACCGCGTTTCCAGGGGCCATAGGACGTATTGTCGTGCACGTCTGAAAGCAAGCAAAACCCTGCCTGGTCATAGAAAGCGTTAGCAACGCATAGTTCGACCCAGGAATCGAGTGGCACGTCGAAAGCGTAAGGATAGCGAAACTCGTGCGGCTCACGCTCATACATCAGCCATTCGCGTGAGACACCAAGGTCTTCAAGAATACAGTAAGCGATATGCGCATGACTTAGCTCGTCTTGAACGATGGCCATGGCTGAGATCATCGCGTTTACTGACGGGGCCTTACGAGCCGCGTAGTAGTAAGCCGGAGCGCTCAATAGCTCAGTGTCGCCAGATACTGTGACAATGTGGCGCAGCTCGCGTTTGTATTCGTCTGACATTTCCGCAACCGATTCGACTAAACGTCCCTCTTGGATACGGTTACGAAGAAGTGCGTCAAGTGTGTTACTCAATCAAACCTCCAACCTCGGAAACTCACTTGCCCGCAGGATCATGACGTTGCAATGCCCGCAGGAATGGCGCAACTTCGGGCGGCACCGAGCCGTCTAATTCAAACAACAAACCGTCAGCATCGACGGCGTCATCGTAAACAGATTTGTTAGCTTCCTCATCGACCCTGAGTGACACACCTTCCAGGGAGAGCCCGACGAACAAACCCCGCGAGCGTGAGTACGAGTAAATTTCGCTAGCGAGCGTCGCATCGGCCGCCACTTCGGCGGTACGCCCCACCGGACCGGCCGATATCGAAGCGTCCCCACCTAGGACAATATAGCGACTGGCAAGCATCCTAGCAGTGACATCGTTAACAAGCACTAGCACAAAGTCGGTCGCCTGGGCACCGATCTGCAGACCGAATGATCCAGCAGCTATAGAAATAAAGCTTGGGCGACTCCAACCATCCCCGGCTCGACAACTCAACAGGCCTCGGCCATGTTGCCCACCAACAATTAATCCGACCTTCACGACGCCGGGGATCACGGCGATGCAGCGTGAATCCTTGAAAAGGGAATCCGGTATCGTCCCCTCTGGCATGCCCATAATTTCATCAAGAACGTAGGCTGCTTCGGCGGCACGATTACCTAGTCTCCCTAGATCCTGAGCGGCAGCGATATGGATCGAGACCGTCAAGAGACAAGTCAAGGTAAACAAGACGAGCATTATGCGACAGGTTGATCTCAAGTTGGATTGCATGATGCAGGAAACCAAAGGGACATCCGGCGCAATGAGGGAGCCAATAATCCGCCCTCGAACCAAATAATTATTACCGAAGGAAGTTCGTGCCGAAACCAATTAACCAAACTATGTAAAACGAGACTGACGAAGATGATTCACAACAAGACGAGCCTTCTCGCAGGCCATGGGAAACATCTCGCCAGGTTGATTTCGGGGTGGAGAGCTACCTCCGCTAATCGTAGGCTATTGGGACTTCCTTACTAACGAACTATTTGTTCAAGCTCAGACGACCAACAACGCCGTGAGTTTTTCAGTCTAAGGAGAAAATTATGAGTAGCCAGGAGCAACCACGCATCGCCATCCGCCCCTTGCACATAATCGCTGTGCTTATCGTTGCAGCCTTTTTGGCAACCTCGGTAACTTCGGCACAACAAAACCCCATGGCCAACCGCCTGACACTCGATTTGTATACGCGTGTTGAAGGCGTTGGCAGCCCGAGCATCTCACCCAACGGAACCACCATCCTATATACGCGAAGCTTCGTCGATATGCAGAACGATGGTCGCCGGAGCGAGCTGTGGATGATGAACGCCGATGGCACACGTAAACAAAAGCTCATGGACGGCGGCTCGCCAAGCTGGTCTCCGGATGGCACTCGAATCGCTTACGTCACGCAGGGTGAACCCAGCGGTGCCCAGATCTTCGTCCGCTGGATGGACGACTTGTCCTCAGAACCCAGCCAAATCACCAACCTTACGGAGTCCCCTGGAAGTATCCGTTGGTCACCAGATAGCAGCCAAATCGCGTTCACGATGCTGGTTCCGCCAACGCAAGAGGAATGGAAGATTGATATCCCAGTCGCCAAACCGGAGGATGCCAAATGGACTGAGGCCCCTAACATCGTTGAGAAAGCAGTTTATCGGCGCGACCGGAGGGGTTTCATCGATGATGGCAGCACGCATATCTTCGTTGTTCCATCCGACGGCGGTACCCACCGACAAGTTTCCGAGGGCAACTACAATTATGGCAGCCCGCGCTGGAACCCTGACGGGTCGACTTTCTATTTCTCCGGCTTGCTTGAAGAAGACGCAGAGTACCAGTGGCGCGAGTCAGACGTGTATGCCATGGATGTCGAAACAGGCGTAAGCACCCGGCTGACCGACCACCGGGGCCCCGATTCTGGGCCTGTCCCCTCGCCCGATGGCTCACTGATCGTATTCACCGGCAATGACTATACCGAGCAAACCTACATCGAGCGTGAAATGTACCTAATGAACGCCGATGGCTCGGAACGCCGCAGCTTGACCCCAAACCTCGACCGATCCCCCAATATTATCGACTGGGCGCCGGACAGTTCAGGCGTGTACTTTGCGGTCAGCGAGCATGGCACCCGTAATTTGTACTTCGCACCGCTGAACGGTGAACCTCGCAAACTCACCGACGGAAACCATCAACTAACCGTTACCAATATCACCGAGGGAGGCATCGCGGTCGGCACACTGACTTCCTATCATCAACCAGCTGAGATTGTCACGTTTAATCTCAACGATCCTGCCAATATCACCTTTCTGACAGACCATAACGGGCCGCTGTTCGCAGATCTGGAACTCGGTGAGGTCGAAGAAATCTGGTACAAGTCGGTAAACGATTTCGACATCCAAGGCTGGGTTATCAAACCACCGAACTTTGACTCGTCCCGCAAGTATCCATTGATGCTTTCAATACACGGTGGGCCGCACGGCATGTATGGCGTTGGCTTCAACTTCGGCTGGCAGAACCATGCCGCTAACGACTACGTCGTCCTCTACACCAACCCGCGAGGATCATCTGGTTATGGCACCAACTTCGGTAATGCCATCAACCGTGCCTACCCTGGCAATGACTTTGACGACCTGATGAACGGTGTCGACACAGTAATTGCCAATGGATATATCGACGAATCCAACATGTACGTCTACGGCTGTTCGGGTGGCGGTGTGCTTACCGCCTGGGTGGTTGGCCACACCGATCGCTTTTCGGCAGCTTCATCAAATTGCCCAGTCATTAACTGGCTTTCTTTCGTTGGTACTACCGACGGGATTAGTTGGTATCGAAATTTCGACAACCTGCCGTGGGAAGACGCGGGCGAACATCTGCGGCGCTCTCCGCTCATGTATGTTGGCAACGTCACCACTCCGACGATGCTGATGACAGGTATCAACGATCTGCGCACACCGATGTCACAAACCGAAGAGTTCTACGCGGCGCTCAAAGTGCTACGAGTACCGACGGCGATGATTCGTTTTAACGATGAATGGCACGGAACAACTTCGAACCCATCAAATTTCTTGCGCACCCAGCTGTACCTGCGCCACTGGTTTGAACTTCATATGACCGACGACGCGGCGCCGAAACAACTGCAGCAGACAATGGACAAGGAGAGCGGCCAACAATAATAGGGAGGCACTAACGCCCGAGGAACCGTCAACGGCGCAGTAGTAGGTTCAGGATGATGGTGAGAACGATCGAGAGGAGAATGCTCGTCGCCAGCGGCATGTAGACGCGGGCCCCTCCCCACTCGAAGCTCAGGTCGCCCGGCAGGCGCCCCAGATAGGGCACTCGCGGTCCTAACACCAGTGCCAGTCCCAGCAGTAGCAGGACGGTACCAGAGAAAATTAACAACTTTCCGAGTTCATTCATAAACGATCATCATAGGGGCAAGGATCCGTTAGGACCACGATTCTCTTCAGAAACCATATCAATGATCCAACCATGATCTAATGAACTGTCAGTTTGGTGTCAGGGATGACAATGCGGCTAAGGATTAAAGTGAACAGCGGCGCGCAGAGCGAAAGCGTCCGCAAGCTCGACGATGGTTCGCTCCAGGTTCGCACTCGAGCGCCAGCGAGCAAGGGAAAGGCCAACAAACGCGTCCTTGAGCTTCTCGGGGAATACTTAGACACGGCCCCCAGCGACCTTGAGATCGTTGCCGGGCACAGCAGCCCCGTGAAGCACATCGCGGTAAGACGACGCGGCGGTTGATCACAAAGAGCTGATCAAGCATGGCAGTTTACGGGGCCAGAGGAATGGTCGTGATGACCGTTTAGATTAGCCCGAGGCCAAGAAGCAAGACCATCGCAACCGCGATGGGGATCACGAACATCATCAGGGGCTTCCAAGCAGCCGACACCTGGATCCTGCCAGCACCCATATTAGTCTCCAATTGAAAATCGTCGAATCCCCAGGCGAATACGACATACAGCGACAAAACCCAACTGCCCGCCGCCAACATGAATCTGCCCGTCACCATGTCGACAAATGCAAAC